>ERZ779737.7-NODE-7-length-207572-cov-7.379906_pt1 | contig 207572 bp, 189 predicted proteins | sample MGYA00511889_ERZ779737 | MGnify/ENA primary metagenome ERZ779737 (study PRJEB29588, sample SAMEA2163575) | human gut metagenome | biome: human gut; feature: human-associated habitat; material: faeces | place: Denmark | collected 2008/2010 ...
AAGGGTTCGGCTGTTCGCCGATTAAAGTGGTACGCGAGCTGGGTTCAGAACGTCGTGAGACAGTTCGGTCCCTATCTGCCGTGGGTGTAGGATACTTGAAAGGAGCTTTCCTTAGTACGAGAGGACCGGGAAGGACGCACCTCTGGTGTACCAGTTGTTCCGCCAGGAGCATCGCTGGGTAGCTAAGTGCGGACGGGATAACCGCTGAATGCATCTAAGCGGGAAGCCTCCCTTGAAACAAGGTATCCCCATTAAGGCCGTGGAAGACGACCACGTTGATAGGTCGGGGGTGGAAGCGCTGCAAGGCGTGAAGCCGACCGATACTAATAGCCTGATTGACTTGATTATTGTTGCGTAGGTATAATCCCTTACTCACTTCAGGCTTCTTTAAAGCCAAGCACTTGTTTGACCCGGTGGTTATAGCAGCGGAGATACACCCGATCCCTTTCCGAACTCGGACGTGAAACCCGCTCACGCCAATGGTACTTTGTCTCAAGACACGGGAGAGTAGGTCGCTGCCGGGTCTAATAAGTGCTTACCAGCTCCCTTGTTCCTCTCATCTCCACTACACCATATCCGCCACACAGGCGGTCTTTTTTTGTCCGTATGTAAACGAAAATAAAAAATCACCACGGATTCCCCCGTCCCTAAAACTCCCCGCTAAACTTTGCAAACCTCGTGCAAAAATAATAATTCTTTACCCCTTACACGCAATCCGCTCATATAATAACTTACTTCAATACCTGAGTCGGTTAACGGAATAAGTACTCGATCTTCCCCGTCATTACGATATGTATGAACCAAACGCGTCGTAAGCGTTAAGCACTCTTTTTGTGCTAATATTTGCCTGAATACAAAATAATCGTCATATATTTGAACGTTGTGCTCTTTTTTTAACCACTCCAGAAACGGTGAAAGGCTGCGTATGTAGGCTCCGGAACCGCAGTAGACAACCATCTCAAAATTATTCTCATCGTGAAGGCAAACAGATTTCCTTTTTGCCCAGATATGATTTTTCGGAACAGAAAGCAGTAAGCTCTCTTTTGCAAAGGGAATGCTTATAATGTCCGGATGATTAAGTTTGTTTAATGTAACTATGGCGGAATATTTACGTGATAATAACAAATCCGACGGATTCTGGGTTTCTTCAAAAACGTCAAAAGCGATTTCTTTTTCCGGATATGCCTTTTGAATTAAAGGCATAAAAAATCTCATCGGTCCCGGATCACAAAAGCCCAACGATATGCCGGAGCTTGCTTCCAAGGCTTTTTTCATTTCTTCGGCTTTGCCGAGAATTTCTTCCGCATAAGTCAGAGCTGTTTTACCGGCACTATTGAGAAAGATTTTATTTTTGTTGCGTTTAAATAAAGTCGTTCCCAATTCATTTTCCAGCTTTTTTATCGCGACGCTCAACGCCGGCTGAGAAACGTGAAGTTTTTCGGCAGCAACAGACATATTATTGTTTTCTGCGACGGTCTTAAAATAAAAGAGCTGAGTCAATTCCATAGCGCCATGCTCACTATAAATTTAAATTATAGCTTTATAAAAAAACGGTATTAGATTTTTTTTTCAAAGTCAAACATCCTGAAAACAGAGGATTACGAATTAACAAGAGGCACGAAAATGAAAAAATGCATTTTGATGCTTGTTACAGCGATGTTTTTTACGGTTTCAGAATTACAAGGGGCTCAGACGAATATGGACAGAGTTTTATTGGCAAACGAAAAATATGAAACGTTGTTTTCAGAAAAACGGAAAACTCATGCGACGGATCCGGAATTTATGAATATTTTGCAGAACTTTATTTTCGGCGAAATATTTTATATCGGCGATTTAAGCGATCAGGATCGAGAGCTGATAACAGTAACTTCGTTAACGGCGATACAAGCACTGCCGCAATTGAAGTCTCATATTTTTGCGGCATTAAATGTCGGCAATTCTCCTGTAAAAATACGCGAAGCAATTTATCAATGTGCGCCGTTTATCGGCTTTCCCAAAACGTTAAATGCGATAGGCGTATTTAATGAAGCCGTTCGCGAAAGGGGAATAGATTTGCCGTTGCAAGAGCAGGGGACGGTAAGCGAGGAAACGCGCCATTCTAAAGGAGAGGATATTCAAAACAGACTGTATGGCACCGAGGTCAAGGATGCGATGAAAACATTACCGCCGGAATATCAGGAAAAGATTCCGAATGTGTTGACTGATTTTTGTTTTGGGGATTTTTATACCAGATCAGGTTTAGACGTAAAAGACAGGGAATTATTGTCTTTAGTCGTATTGGCATCAATCGGAGCAGAAAAGCAGCTAAATGCGCACATAGTCGGGAATTTGCGAGCCGGAAATTCAAAAGAAAAGCTATTAGCCACGATGGTTCAAACGATACCGTATATAGGTTTGCCTGCGGCGTTGACGGCCATAAATCAGATTAAAGCGATAACTCCCGAAAACTATAAACCGATTTATGAGTAAAAGAATGAAGGCGCTGTTATATGCAATGATGCTTTTTATGTCGTGCGTTATCGGGAATGTATCGGAGGCATCGGAAACAATGAGACTTAAAATCAGCTTTGAAGGCACCGAAGTCATTATCAAACCGGAAGACAATTCAGCCGTAAAAGAAATCATAAAGATGCTTCCCGCGACATTGGAGTTTTCTGATTTTGCGGGAGAAGAGAAGATAGCGGTTTTGCCCGAACCGATTTCTTTAGACGGTGCGCCGCGCGGCATGAAGGCGTCTGCGGGAAAAGTTTTTATTTATGCGCCTTGGGGAAATTTCGGAATTTTTTATAAAGAGCACGGAAGGTCAATTGATCAAAGCTTAATTCCCCTCGGTGAGGTTGAAAAAGGGTTGGAAAGCTTAGCTTTAAAAAGAGGCGGATTTAAGGCAAAGGTTGAGGTTTTTTATCCGTAAAGGAGAATTCCGATGAACAGAAGAGAATTTTTAAAAATATCAGCAGGGTCGGCTTTGGTTGTTGCCGGAGCCGTTGCCGGCGTTCGGTCTTTTTCTTCAAAAGACAGTAAAGAGAAGACCTTTCGCAGTCTTGGAAACCTGAAGGTATCAAGCATAGGGTTAGGCTGTTTGCCGATGGTCGGATATTACGGCGGTTATTATGAAAAAGATAAAATGGTTTCATTAATTCGCCGAGCCTTTGATAAAGGTGTTACTTTTTTTGACACGGCGGAAGTCTACGGTCCTTATACCAGCGAAGAATGGGTCGGTGAAGCATTGGCACCGTTTCGCAAACAAGTAAAGATCGCAACGAAATTCGGTTTTGGAGTTGAAGAAGGGCGTCCGACATATTTAAACAGCCGTCCTGACCACATTCGCCGTGCTGTTGAAGGCTCTTTAAGGCGGTTGCGGACAGATTATATTGACTTGTTGTACCAGCATCGCGTTGATCCGTTTGTTCCGGCGGAAGAAGTCGCCGGCACGGTTCAAGATTTAATCAAAGAAGGAAAAGTATTGCATTGGGGAATGTCGGAAGCTTCGGCGCGCTCTATTGAAAAAGCTCACAAAGTTTGTCAGCTCAGTGCGGTTCAAAGCGAATATGCCGTTTGGTGGCGCGAGCCGGAACAAAAGATATTCCCGACACTGGAAAAATTAGGAATAGGCTTTGTTCCGTATTGTCCGTTAGGAAGAGCTTTTTTAACCGGCGTGATAAATGAAAACAGCCGTTTTTCTCCGAAAGATCGCCGTTCGACTTTGCCGCGTTTTACGCCCGAAGCGCTAAAGCAAAATATGCCTTTGGTCGATTTAATTAAAAAGTGGGCAAGAAGAAAAGAAATAACGCCGGCGCAATTTTCTTTGGCATGGATTCTTTCAAAAAAACAAGATGCCGTTCCTATTCCGGGGACAACGAATCCCGATCATTTGGATGAATTTCTTCAAGCCGCTCAAGCCGGAAGAATGTCAAAGCAAGAGCTGGAATCTTTTGACAAAGAATATGCCCGAATAAAATTAACGGGGCATCGGGCAGATCCGTTTACCGAAAGTCAAATCGACAAATAAAGAGCCTGTTTATATGCCGTTCAAATCGGATTTGAAACCATCCCGTCAGCCAGTTTAGGCTCAAACCAAGTTGATTTGGGCGGCATCATCTGATTGCTGTCCGCAACCGCCATTAAATCTTCCATCAGGGTCGGATACATGGCAAAAGCAACTGCCATTTCTTTGCTGTCAACGCGGCGCTCCAGTTCTTTTAAGCCTCTCATTCCCCCGACAAAGTCAATCCTTTTGTCCGTTCTGGGGTCTTTGATGCCGAGCAAAGGCGACAATACCAAATCCGACAGCAAACTGACATCCAACAACTTGACGGGGTCGTCCGTTTTCGGAAGCTCTTTTAATCCCAGCAGGTACCATTGACCGTCAATGTACATTCCGAAAGAATGGGGGCGCACGGGGGCGGCAGGCGTTTTATCCTTCGGCAGAATGACAAAGTCTTTTGCCAAAGCCTGTATTAAATCGTCGGTATCCATGCCGTTCAGGTCCTTGATCAGACGGTTATAATCCAAAATTTTCATTTCGCTGACGGGAAAGGCAACGGCTAAAAAGAAATTGTAATCTTCTTTGCCCGTATGGTTCGGATTTTCTTGCGCACGTTTTTTGGCGACGCGCGAAGCCGCGGCAGAACGGTGATGACCGTCGGCAATATAAACCGTTTCCGTTTTGGCAAATTCATCGGAAATGATTTTTATATCCGCATCGTCATCAATGACCCATAAAGAATGAATAACGCCGTTTTCTCCTTCTACTTCATAAGCAGGAGAGGAAGAAGCGACGGTTTTATGAATAATGTCGGCAACGGTTTTATTATCGCGATACGCCAGCAGGACTGGTCCCGTCTGAGCGTTTAAAGCATCAATTTGCCGAACTCGGTCGTCTTCTTTGTCGACGCGGGTAAATTCGTGTTTTCTGATGCGGTTTTTATCGTATTCTTCGACGCTTGCCGCGACGGCCAATCCTGTTTGGACGTGATTGCCCATAACGGCTTTATAAACGTAATAGCAAGGTTTTTCGTCTTGTTTCAAAATGCCGTCCTGCAGCATTTTATTGTAATTTTCCGCAGATTTCGCGTACACTTCGGAAGAATAAGGGTCTGTTCCTTTCGGCAAATCGATTTCAGCTTTGGAAATGTGCAGAAATGAAAACGGTTTTCCGGCAGCTTTTTCGCGAGCTTCGTCCGCATTCAGGACATCATAGGGCGGTGCAATGACGTCGGCAGCGTATTGCGGAACGGGTCGGATACCTTTAAACGGGCGAAACAAAGGGACTGCTTGCACAATGACCTCCATGAGCAACAATGAAAAAACCGTTTCTTTTTGTACTTCAAAAAATCGAAACAGAAAAGTAATAGTTTTCGGCGGTCCGACGGCTTCCGGAAAATCGGGGCTGGCATTAAGGTTGGCGGAAAGAATAAACGGTGTCGTGATAAACGCCGACAGCATGCAGGTTTATAAAGATGTTCCGACCCTGACGGCAAGACCTTTGGACGGCGAAACAAAAAAGGTTGACCATAAGCTTTACGGTTTTCTTGACGCGAATCAGAAATGCTCGGCGGCAAGTTGGGCAAGCTTGGCGGCAAAAGAAATCGAAAATGTTCTAAAATCCGAACGAGTTCCGATTTTGGCGGGCGGCACGGGGATGTACATCCAAACGTTGGAAGAGGGGATTTCTCCGTTGCCCGAAGTCGGCGAAGACGTCAGAGCGACGGTAAGGGAACGTTTCGAGCGACAGGGATATGAAAAATTTTTATCGGATTTTATTAAAAAGGATCCGCAAGTTCGTTTGACGGATCCTCAGCGTTTAATCCGTGCCGCCGAAATTTTTGAAGCGACGGGGAAAAGTATAGTTTATTGGCAATCATTGCCGTTAAAAAAAGCCGTTGAGGCGAGCTATTTGAACATTTTGGTTTTGCCGCCGCGAGAAGTTTTGTATGCGCGTTGTAACGAGCGTTTTTCAAAAATGTTAAGCGGCGGCGCCATGGAGGAAGTTCGGGTATTGCTGTCAAAAAATCCTCCGTCGGATTCTCTGATTATGAAAGCCATCGGCGTCAAAGAGCTTTCAGGAGTTTTAAAGGGCGAACTGTCTATGGCAGAGGCGGAAGATCATGCCAAGCAAATGACGCGCAATTATGCCAAGCGGCAAACGACGTGGTTCAAGCATCGTTTTAAATCGGATTTGACGGTTGTTGACGGCGATTTTGATGCAATATTAACCAAGGTTTTACAATTCTTGTCATAAATTTGAGAATTGAGTATATAACCGCTTGTCTAACGGGCGCGCGTGCGTTATTACTTGGCGTTATGGAGAAACTTTATTTTATTTGAGAGGGCAAATGCTTTCAAAACTGACCGGCTGGCTGTCCGCGGATATGGCCATAGATTTAGGAACGGCAAATACTTTGGTATACGTAAAGGGGCGCGGCATCGTTTTGAACGAACCGTCCGTTGTTGCCATTGCCGAAAACAAAGGAAAGAAACAGGTTCTGGCCGTCGGTGATGAAGCCAAGCAAATGTTGGGACGTACTCCCGGCACGATACATGCGATCCGTCCGTTGCGCGACGGCGTGATTGCCGATTTTGAAGTCGCCGAAGAAATGATTAAGCATTTTATTTACAAAGCGCACAATCGTCGTAATTTTGTTTCTCCGCTGATTGTTATTTGTGTTCCGTCGGGATCGACGGCCGTTGAACGCCGCGCGATTCAGGAATCCGCCGAAGCCGCCGGTGCTCGTCGCGTTTTCCTGATTGAAGAACCGATGGCGGCGGCGATCGGTGCCAGCCTGCCCGTGACGGAACCGACCGGCAGCATGGTTGTCGATATCGGCGGCGGTACGACCGAAGTTGCCGTTTTGGCTTTGGGTGATATTGTTTTCGCCCGCTCTGTTCGCGTCGGCGGGGACAAGATGGATGAAGCCATTATTGCGTATATTCGCCGTAATCATAACTTGCTGGTCGGCGAAGGGTCTGCAGAACGCATAAAGAAAGCCATCGGTTCGGCGTGTCCTCCGGAACAGGGCGAAGGACGCACCATGGAAATTAAGGGGCGTGATTTGATGAACGGCGTACCCAAAGAACTGACGATTTCCGAACGCCAGATCGCCGAAAGCTTGGCAGAACCCATCAGCCAGATCGTTGAAGCCGTCAAAGTCGCTTTGGAACATACGGCTCCCGAATTGGCGGCGGACATTGTGGACAAGGGTATTGTTTTGACGGGCGGCGGCGCGTTGTTGACGAACCTTGACCGCGTATTGCGCAAATCAACGGGATTGCCCGTATCCATCGCCGAAGATCCTTTGACATGCGTGGCTATGGGAACGGGACGTGCGTTGGAAAGCATCAATAAATTCCGTAACGCTCTGTCAACGATGTACTGATTTGTTTATTGCGGCGCCCGCGAACGGTCGGCGCCGCTTTTTTCTTGTGAGAAGGACGCCCGAGCATGGGAAAGCAGCATACGGGAAGCCTGCCTTCCTTGCATAAAATAAAAACCAAGTTACAGAAATTTGCTCTTCTGGCTATGGTTATGCTTGCTTTCGGCGTAATGTTATTGGGCAAAGCCGATACTTATCTGGTCGAAAAAGGGCGTATTTTATTCAACGATATCGCAACGCCCGTTTTGGCATTGCTTTCAAAACCTGCCGAATCTATTTCGGCATTTGTCGAAAATATTCATGAATTGGCAGCCATTCGCAAGGAAAATGCCAGACTGCGCGCGGAAAACGAGCGTTTGGCGCTTTCAAAGCTGGAAATTGATCGTCTGCGCAAAGAAAATATTTATTTGGCGGATTTGCTGAAATATGTGCCGCCGCCCGAAGCGATTTCCATTTCTTCGCGCGTGATTGCCGATACGGGAAATTCTTTCGCCCAGTCTTTGATTGCATTCGTCGGACAAAAACAGGAAATCGAAAAGGGAAACGTCGTTTTAACGGGCGACGGATTGGTAGGAAGAATAGCTTCCGTCGGGGTAAATGCCGCACGCATTTTGCTGATTACGGATATTAACTCGCGCGTGCCGGTCAAGGTCGAGCCGCTCGACGCTCCGGCAATTTTGTCGGGAGATAACAGCGAATATCCTCAGCTGAATTCTTTGCCGAACAATGTTCAGGTTTCGGTCGGAGACCGCGTCGTAACATCCGGCATGGCCGGTGTTTATCCGGCAGGGCTTCCCGTCGGGGTTATTACTTCGGTTGCCGACGGCGTGATTCGCGTCCGACCGTTTTTTAACCGTAACCGCTTGGAAATCGTCCGTATCGTAGATTACGGGCTTTCCGGCTTGCTTCCGGATTTGCCATGCGTGCCTTCGCCTTAGATAATCAGCCTTTTTTGACTCGTTGCGCAGTATGGTTGCGGCGGTGTTCTCCGAAACTGCTGACGTTGTTGATTTTATTGTTTTCCATTGCGCCGACGTATATTCCCGGATATTCGTCGGTTCGCCCCGCATGGGTGTTGGTTCCGATTTTTTATTGGGCGCTTTATCGGCCTTATTCTTTTTCCGTTGTCAGCGCTTTTTTGACGGGGCTGGCTTTGGACTTGCTGGAAAGCACGCCTTTGGGGGTCAATACGTTGACGTTTACCGTGCTTTATATCGTAACGGAAACTCAACGCCGGTTTTTAATCGGAAAAACGTTCTCTTTGGTTTGGGCGGGATTCGCAATATTGGCTTTCGGAGCTTACTTTTTAAAATGGTTCTTTGTTTCGGTATGTTTGGCGGTCTTTACACCGATAGGATCTGCTTTTGTCAGTTGTTTGTTATTGGTGCTGGCTTATCCGGCTATTGTATGGCCGTGCGCAAAGTTGCATATTTATTTGTTGGATAAGGAAAAATGATTACACGCGACGGCGACAGGGGAAAAATGCTTTCAAGGCGGGCAGCCATGCTGGCCGGCGGACAGCTTTTTCTGTCTTCGCTGTTGTTGGCAAGAATGTATTATCTTCAAGTGCTTGAATCGGATCGTTATAAGACGTTGGCGGAAGAAAACAGAATCAGCACGCGCTTGCTGGCGCCTCCGCGCGGTTTGATTTTTGACAGGTTCGGTGTGCCTTTGGCGCAAAACAATCAAAACTTTCGGGTGTTGGTCATTTCGGAACAAACGGAAGGCAATTTGAACGCCACATTGGAAGCATTAAATGCGATTTTGCCTTTAAGCGACGGAGAAATTCAAAGAATTCGTCGCGATGTTCGCCGATCCCGAGACTTTACACCCGTTACGATACGAGAGAATTTAACTTGGGAAGAAATGGCGTCAATTCAGCTGAATGCGCCGGATTTGCCGGGGATTATCATAGATGAAGGTCTGAGCCGCTACTATCCCGAAAAAGAACTGTTGTCCCATGCGGTCGGTTATGTCGGCGTTGTTTCCGAAATGGAATTGGCTTCGGGCAATCCGCTGCTTCGTTTGCCGGGATTTCGGGTCGGCAAATCGGGAATAGAGCTGGAGCATGAAGCGGAACTGCGCGGAAAAGAAGGGGCTCAGCGCGTTGAAGTGAATGCGGTGGGGCGGATTATTCGCGAAATTGAGCGCGATGAAGGCATTCCGGGACGGACTTTGCCGTTGTCCATAGACGTGCGACTTCAAAAGATAGCCTATGACAAAATGAAAAAAGAAAGCGCTTCGGCCGTATTATTGGATATTTATACGGGCGAGGTTTTGGCTTTGGTTTCTACGCCGGCGTTTGATCCCAATGCGTTAAATCACGGGCTGTCATCGGAAGAATGGGATGTCTTGTCCTCAAATCCTCGTGCGCCGATGCTGAATAAAGCCATTAGCGGACTTTATTCTCCGGGCTCTACGTTTAAGATGGTTGTGGCTCTTGCAGCGCTGGAAGCAGGGGTGATTACGCCCGAAACAAAGATTTTTTGCGGCGGCTATACAATGATGGGAAATCACAAATTCCATTGTTGGAAGGGTACCGGACACGGCAATTTGAATTTAAAAGAAGCGTTTCGCCATTCTTGCGACATATATTTTTACGAAGTCGCACGACGTACGGGGATTGATCGAATTTCCGCGATGGCAGAACGTTTGGGGTTCGGTTCATTGACGGGGATTGACCTGCCCGGAGAAAAGAAAGGGTTAATGCCGAACCGAAAATGGAAAGAATATCGTCTGGGCGAACAGTGGCTTCAAGGGGATACTTATAACGTCGGGATCGGTCAGGGATTTATTTCCTGCACGCCGATTCAATTGGCGGTAATGGTAGCGGCGATTGCGAACGGCGGTCGCAAAGTAACGCCGACGCTGCTGGTTCCCAAAGACAGAAAAACGCAAACGCAGAAAGGCGAAATTTTAAATATATCCAAGCATCATCTGAAGCTTATTCGTGAAGCCATGATAGATGTCGTGAATCATCCTCGCGGAACGGGGCGGCCGGCATTTGTTGATGTTGACGGCAAAAGAATCGCCGGGAAAACGGGAACAACGCAGGTAAAGCGCATTACGTTAAAAGAACGCGAAGAAGGATTAAAAGATCAGGATGATTTGCCGTGGAAAGACAGAAACCACGCTTTATTTGTCGCCTTTGGCCCTGCGAAGGCTCCGCGTTATGCTTTGGCTGTCGTTGTCGAGCACGGCGGCGGCGGTTCAAAAACGGCGGCGCCGATTGCCGGAGCCATCATGGATGCGGTTCTTCGTTTGGATCCGGCATCTCAAGAACCGTTTTTGCCTGACAGTACGGTTCAAAAAAGCGGAGATATCGGGAAATGATACCATTTTTTTCGTATGAAAACAGTTCGTTGCGCAATCCTGATATGACGCTGAAAGAACGTTTTTTCCATATCAGCTGGTTTTATATATTTCTGATATGTTTGGTCGCCGCGACGGGGTTTGTCATTTTATATGCGGCGGCAAACGGCAGCTGGACGCCGTGGGCTTCAAAGCAATTCGTGCGTTTTTGGATGGGAATGGCCGTTCTATTATGCGTGGCGATGTTGAATTTGCGTTTGTGGCTAAAATACGCTTACGTTTTCTATTGCATCGTTCTGGCAATGCTTTTTTACGTTGAATTTTTCGGGCATGACGCGATGGGTGCGACGCGTTGGATTAATTTGGGATTTGTTCAAATTCAACCGTCCGAATTGATGAAAATCGCGTTGGTTTTGGCTTTGTCCCGTTATTTTCACGGCTGTTCGTTGCAAGAAACCATGAGCTTTTCTTATATGGTCGTGCCGACAATGTTGGTATTAATGCCCGTTGCTTTGGTGATGCGCCAGCCCGATTTGGGAACGGCGGTTTTGATGACGGCGGTTTCCATGGCTTTGTTTTTCCTGGTCGGTGTCCAAATGTGGAAATTTGCCGTTTTGGGTGTTGCGGGGCTGGCTTCGATACCGATAGCATGGCGCTTTTTGCATGATTATCAAAAAGAACGCGTATGGACGTTCTTGGATCCCGAACGCGATCCTTTGGGCAAAGGGTATCATATTTTGCAATCGAAAATCACGCTGGGGTCGGGCGGCATTTTCGGAAAAGGATTTTTGCAGGGCACGCAAAGCCGTTTGAACTTTTTGCCCGAAAAACAGACAGACTTTATTTTTACGGTCTTAGCCGAAGAATTCGGCATGATCGGTTCCGTTTCTTTGCTGTTGTTGTATTTGGCTTTGATTTTTTACGGGTACGTTATTGCTTTTCGTTCTTCAAGCTTTTTCGGGCGCTTGCTGGCATTGGGCTTAAGCACGAATCTGTTTTTGTACGTTTTTATCAATATTGCGATGGTTATGGGGTTGGTTCCCGTTGTGGGTATTCCCCTGCCGATGATTTCGTACGGCGGAACGGTTATGCTGACGCTGATGTTTTCTTTCGGTTTGGTGGAATGCGTCAACGTAAACCGCAATGTCCAAATCGGGCGTCGCGGCGCGTATGACGATTAAGAGAGATTTGTCTTATATCAAAACTCCCCTGCTTAGAGGGGAGTTTTTTGAGAAACAATATTAAAAATTCCCGTTTTCCTGCGGAGGGTTACCACTGGTCGTTCCCATGCTTGTACTCATGCCCGTCATTGAAACGGAAGGAGAGGTTTCTTCAACATTTCCCTGCGAGACAGAATCTTCAATCGGCTGTCGCGTCTGTCGGGATCTGTTCGAACGCTGCCTTCCTCCTGTCATGTTTTCCAACGCTTCTGCAGCGGCTTGTTTTTGTTTTTCTTCGGCTTCTTTTTGTAATTGAGCCTGAATTAAAGCTTCGACAAGCGGATTTTCGCTTTTGGCTTTCTTTTCGTCTTCAGGCGGGTCAAAGTCAGCCAAATTGATGTTAAAGTACTTGCTGTATTGCTGTTCCAGTTCTTTTTCCTTTTTTTCCAGATCGGCGTTTTGACGCTCGGCATACATATCCAAAAGGTCTAAAGTTTTCTGAATCAAAGGAATGGACATGGTAATATCGTCGATGGACATGGCGTTTTCCAGACGGTTACGCGGAGTAACGGCGGATTTGTCGCCCAAAAGAACGGCAGTTTGATACCATTTATAAGCAAAAATGTCGCTTTGCGGGACGCCGCGTCCGTATTCATACATTTTTCCGAGCTCGATTTGAGCTTGCGTATGGTTGCGCGTTGCCGCCGCCATAAAACAGTCTGCCGCCGCCAGATAAGCGTCTTCGTTATCGTCGCTGGCCAACAACATGCCGCGTTCGTACAAAGCAACCGGATCCGTCATTCTGGCGCAAATGGCGCGGGCATTTGTGTATTTTGACAGCAAATTTTCCTGAGAAGCTGCATCATCGGCGAACATTGAAGATTCTTGTGCCGATGCGCCGAACGTTAAAAAAAGGGAAAAAAGCAGAAATACCTTGAACACGAAGCCATATCCTTGAAATAATATAACGACAGGGCGGAGCGGTTAATTTCCGCTCCTTTTTAGAAATTTTATTCTAAACGGGCGTAAAATGAAACGGCTTTTATTCATTTTTTCCTTTTTCTTATTCTTTTCTGCAGAAGCTTTTTCCCGAACGCCGCCCGTAACGGTAGATCTGGTTCCTCAGAAAAGCGGGATTTTTCCCGAAGAAAAAATGTATCTGGCTTTGCGATTAAAGCCGCAACGAGGCTGGCATTTATATTGGCGCAATTCCGGCGATGCCGGAGAACCCGTCGATTTTCGCCTGTCGCTGCCCGAAGGATTTGAGCAAACGGAAGTCTTGTGGCCGTATCCCGAACGTTTTTCCGATGAAGGAATGGCGGAATACGGATATGGAAAAGACGCCGTCTTGCTTATAGGAATAAAGGCACCGGATTATTTGCCGTCCGGAAAAAAGCTGGAAATCAAAGCCGACGTTATTTGGATGGCTTGCAAAAACGAATGCGTGCCGGGCGCGTCGGAGGCAAAGGCATATCTGACTTCGGGAATGAAAGACGATTATGAAAATCCTCTGATTCGCGATGCTTTGGCGTTTATGCCGCAAAAGGAAGAGACGCCCGTGCCGTTTTGGGAAAAAGGAGATGTCCTGATTTTAGGATTGCCGGCTTCTCTTGAAGCGTTCGAAAAGGCTTATTTCTTTCCCTATTCCGCAAAAGTGGCCGACCATGCGGCGGAACAATACATAAAGACGACGCAAGGTAAAGCTTATTTGTTTTTAAAAGGTCGCTCCGAGCGGGACAAGCCTTTGGAAGACACGTTTTCGGGAACTCTTGTCACGCACGGCAGGGACGGATCCGTTAAAGCGTTTGACATTACGGCGAACAGGGCAAAAGAAGTTGCTCCGGAATTTCCTTTGGCATTTCGGTGGCTTGATTTTGCGGGAGCGTTGATTTTGGCGTTTGCGGGCGGATTTTTGTTAAATCTGATGCCGTGCGTCTTTCCCGTTTTGTCGCTAAAGGCGTTTAAAGTTGTTTCTTCGGCGAAATCAAACGCGCGGCAAATAAAAAAAGAGTCACTGTTCTATACGGCAGGCGTCTTGGTGTCCTTTCTGAGCGTGGGAGGAGCGTTGTTGGCTTTTCGGGCGGCAGGAACGGAACTTGGATGGGGATTTCAGCTTCAATATCCTCCCTTTGTCCTGTTTTTAAGCGTTTTTATGTTTGTTTTGGGATTGCTTTTTTCGGACGCGGCGTCGTTCGGAGAAACGATTTCTTCCAAAAGCGCGGCAGTTTCTTCCGGATGGGGGGATTTCGGAACGGGCGTTTTGGCCGTCGTCGTTGCAACACCTTGTGCGGCTCCTTTCATGGGGACGGCTTTGGGGTACGGGTTGCTTTCGCCGGCGCCCGTTACATTGGCGGTCTTTGCTTTTATGGGGACAGGCATGGCGTTGCCGTTTTTGATGCTGGGATTTTTCCCCGCATTCGCACGGATGTTGCCGAAACCCGGCGCTTGGATGGTTCTGTTCAGAAAATTTTTGGCGTTTCCTTTGTACGGCGCGTCGGGATGGTTGTTATGGGTTTTGGCGGCTCAAGGCGGATCTTTTGCTTTGGCGACGGGCATCGTTTGTCTGGTCTTTGCGGGTTTTTCCGTTTGGCTGTGCGGCGAAGCGGCAAAGGCGCCCGAATTGAAAATTTGGGGACGGGGGGCTTTGGTTTGCTTTATCCTTTTGACGGCCGTTTCATTGTATTCCGTCAGCCCTGACGTTCAAACAAAGGAAGATGTTTTAAAAACGTCATGGCTTCCGTATCAACCTGAAAAAATAGAAGAGTATCGGAATAAAAACGTCCCCGTGTTTATTAAATTTTCAGCGGATTGGTGCCTGACGTGTTTATTAAATGACAAAGCGGTGCTCAATACGCCGAAGGCTGCCGAACTGTTCCGTTCGAAAGGGGTGGCCGTGTTTTATGCGGATTGGACGGAGAGGGATGACGGGATTACGCGGGCGTTGGAATCTTTTGAACGCGGGGGCGTGCCGTTATATGTGTATTATGCGCCGCATGCACGGGATCCGAAAATATTTCCTCAGATTCTGACTTACGGAATCCTGGAAGACGCTTTTGAGGAATTATAATTTCGGCGCCGCAGAAATGATAAAGACAACGGTATGTTCAAACGTGCCTTTTTCTTTGTCGCGGGGAATAAAACGGATAACGGCTTTCCCGGGAGCAAGGGCGATAAAAGATTGCCCGATCCAGCTTTGATTGTTTTCTGTTTCTTTGGATAACGGAACAAATAACGGAACGGAATCGGTATCCATCGTTCCGACGGGAGTGCTTAAAGAAACGGAATAATCCGAGTTTTTTAGATTTTTCTTTCCGCCTTTCAGCGTTGTTTCCGTTTCATGCAAATCCGAATAGACATACAGCGTAACGATGTCGCCGACCATCAGGGGAAGCGCGATTTCCCGAGTATTCAAGGTCATTTTAATTCTTTGCGGGACGGCTTCGCGATAGAACAGAGCGGAAATCATTTCGTTTGAATCGGCGAACGGAGCGGGCGGTTTTTTATCCTTTAAAGCGGGATTGACCGGTGATTTAGAATCAAAGGGGATCCAATCCGGCATTAACGGGGGAATATTTTTGAATTTGAAAGCATCTGGATTTGTGTCGACGCGATTCATAAAATCTGTTTTTTCGATAATTTTCCCGTTTGCGGGCGGTAAAGGCAGCTTTTTGGGATACATTCTGCTGTTTCTGTACTCTTCGGAAATTAAATCGGCCAGCCAGAACGGAAGGAATTTTTTTAAATAAGCCGTTTGCAAAGCAGTGAGATCTTTTCGGGTTACGGATTTTAAGTGTTCCGCCGCGATGATTTTCGTTTTTTCTTTTTTCTTTTGAGCCTTGAGCTTGTTTAACGCAAGATCAGCCAGAATATGGGCTTGCAAAACGTCGCGTTTTTCGCCTTTTGCTTCGTTTAAGAGGTCAGCCAGATTATAAAGGGCGTACATGTCTTTTTTAAGCAAAGCTTTTTTATAATAATCGGCGGCTTTTTCTTCGCTTTGTTCGACGCCCAATCCGAAACGGTGATAAAGCCCCAACGTATTCAGAGCCGCGGCATTTCCGTTGTCTGCGGCGATTTTGAAATATTTTGCGGCGGATTTGAAATCTCTGGGAAAGCCTATTCCTTCCTGAAAAAACAATCCCAATTTATAGGCGCTTGCGGTGTTTTTTGTGTTTGCCGAAGAAATCAGCCGTCTTTTTTCCATGCTTGCCGCCAACCCGTTTGTTTGCCCTTTTGCCGAGGCGCGAATGATCATTCCCAAACGGTTCAGCTTTGCGTTGTCTTCTTCAAGGACGAGGCGGGCGATTTTCTTTTTGTCGTTTGATGTTTTTCCTTTTTTCTTTTGCATGGCGTCAACCCATCTGAGCAGATAAGCGGCGCTGGGCTGGCGTTTTTCGATGGGGCGCAACAGTTCTTCGGCTTTGTCGTAATTTTCTTTGTTAAAGGCAGCTAACCCGTTTCGTATACGGTCGGCATCCGACATGTCATCGGCGGCAAACGCGCTTAACGGGGCAAGCAGGAAAATAAAAAAGACAAACCGCAACATTATTTGGAAATATCCGATCCTTCGCCTTTAAAACGTTTTTCATAGACGCTTTGTTTTTCGATGCTGTCGTACCAACGTTTGGACGTAAAGATGTTGGGCGCGACCAGACCTTTTCCCTCTCTGTAAATGAGGGCTAATGCCATTTTCGCGTTTTTATCGCCGTTTCGGGCGGCTTTTGTGTACCATTTTACGGCAGCAAGGGTATCTTTTTTACCTAAAAAGCCGTTTTCATACCAAGTTCCCAAAGTTATCTGGGCTTCGCGGTCGTTTTTTGCGGCGGCTTCTGCCATATAGGTATACGCGGCTTCTATGTTTTGCGGAATTAAATCGCCGCCCGCGTAAAGAAACGCCAGTGTTGTCATGGCGGGAACGTATCCGTTTTTGGCGGATTTTATATACAGGTTTTCTGCTTTTTCGACGTTGCGCTCAACGCCCAATCCGTTTAAATACAACGCGCCCAAAACAAAAGACGATTGCGGGTCGCCGGCGACGTCCCCCGCGTTAAAGCAATTAAACGCCTGTTTAAAATCGCCGGCTTCGTAAGCCGTTAAACCTTTTTCCAAAACGTCGGGCGTCCACTGGCGTTTGTTAAGCAGATTGAAAACAAAAATGCCTGCACACAAAAAAGCCGCAATAATGACGGCATAAGCAAGAAACTTTGATTTTTCGTTTGTTTTCATTTTAATCGTCCGCACGTTGATTTCATTTATTTTGCTGTCTTAAAGACAGGATTGCAACGGTTTTTATCCGTGAATGGGGATTGAAGAACAGGGGCGTTTTTGATATTTTCCCAAAAGGTTGAAATGTTAGGGACGGCTCTGTTGTTTTTTCCGCATAAGAACGATGTAAAGGCTTTTCGCTTTACCGGTTTTTCCTTTGACGAAGCGACGTCGACGGCGTCTTTGCGCTATGCTTTTGACGACAACGTTTTTTTTGAAGAAACCGTCTGTTTTTGCGATGCGCCGCCTGTGGCGCCCGAACGCCGCAAGGCTTTGGAGGCGTGCCTGCGCTTGTTGCATTTGGCGGCGGGCGTCAGCTATTATAAAGCCTATATTCCTTCGGAAATCCTGGTTGAAACGGCGCCTCTTAATAAAGAAGAAGCAGACTTTTTTAACACTTTTTACCGTTCGGGATTGGGCGAATTTTCATATCGCAACGCCGTGTTGCCCCGGATTGATTTTCCTTGCGCGGATAAGTCCGACAGAAAACCGTTTGATTTAAAGCTGTCATCACGAACCGTCGTTCCCGTCGGCGGGGGCAAAGATTCGATTGTTACGCTGGAAACGTTAAAGGCGGCGGGCAGAAATCCCGTTTTGTTTTCCGTCGGAACGCCCCGCCCGATTAAAGAAACGATTGAGCTTTCGGGATTGCCGTCTTTCAGGGTTGTTCGCAAAATATCTCCGAGCTTGATTGAACTGAACGCGGAAGGGGCAAAGTACGGAGCGTTGAACGGACATGTCCCCGTAACGGGAATTATCGCTTTTATTTTGATGGCGGCGGCGGTGTTGTACGATTTTAGCGACGTCGCAATGTCCAACGAACGCTCTGCCAATGTGGGAAATACGCAACTGAACGGCGTTTGGGTTAATCATCAATGGAGCAAATCTTTGGAATTTGAACGGTCTTTTGCCCGTTTGACGCAAAGCATACTGCCGTCGTTTCGATATTTTTCGCTGTTGCGTCCACTTTCAGAGCTGTCGATCGCCCGTTTGTTTTCAAAAATAAAGAAATATGACGCCGTGTTTACCAGCTGTAATCGTGCGTTTCGGCTGGATGAAACAAAGCGGTTGGACAGATGGTGCGGGGAATGCGACAAATGCCGTTTTGTTTTTTTGGCGCTGGCTCCGTTTATGCCAAAATCGCATTTAACGGAGATTTTTTCTGCAAATCCGTTGGATGACGAAGCTCAAACGGAAGGGTTTAAGCAGCTTTTGGGATTGTCGGCGTTCAAACCGTTTGAATGTGTCGGGGAAACGCAGGAATGTATCTTAAGCTTTTTAAAGATATGCCGTCTTCCCGAATGGAAGGATGACAAGGTTGTTTCGGCGCTGAGAGCCGAAATAGAAGAAAAATGGAAAGAACGGGAACGCGAACTTTCCGATGCGATTTTTTCCGTGTCGTCGGATCACGCGATTCCGAAGGAGTACGAAGATGTTATCGGATATTTCAAAATCTGAAAGCATAACGATATGGGGCAAAGGTCGCGAAGGAACCGCCGTTGCCGATTTTATAAGGAGGGAATTTCCTTCCTGTCGCATTAAGACGGTCGAGGATCCTTTGACGGAACCGCTGTCGGGGATCGTTGTCAAATCTCCGGGAATCAGCCTTTATCGGGACGAAATCCGCAATTCTTCGGCAGTTTTTACGTCGGGGACGAATTTATTTTTGGAAAAGTGTTATGAATCAAAACGCCGTCCGTTTTTAATCGGCGTAACCGGCACCAAAGGTAAAAGCACGACGTCTTCTTTGATAGTGCACCTGCTTTCGGCTCAGGGGCGAAAGGTCGCTTTGGGCGGCAACATCGGCGAACCCGTAATCGGTTACGCGGGGAAAATAGACTCGTTGGATGTCGTCGTTGACGAAATTTCGAGCTATCAGGCAGCAGATTTGCAATATTCGTTTGATGTTTGCGTAATATTGAACTTATACCCCGAACATATCGACTGGCATCGGACGCATGACCGTTATTATCGGGACAAACTGAATATACAGGCTCATCGGATGAACGGACAAAAAGTCGTCTTGAATAAAGAAGACGCCAGAACGAAAGAATACCTTCCGTCTGCAAGGGATGCGGTCTTTTTTAACGATACTGCTGGCATATCGGAACATGACGGCTGGTTTTGGAAATCGGGGGAACGGTTGTTTGAAACTTCCGTCGTGCCGTTGAAGGGAGAACATAATTTAAAGAACGTTTGCGCGGCGTTAACGGCGGTTGAACTGGCCGGCGGAGATTTAAAAGCGTGCGCGCAAGCCTTAAAGACATTTAAAGCGTTGCCTCACCGTTTGTCTTTTTGTTGTGAGAAGGGGGGCGTTTGTTTTATCGACGACAGCATATCGACGACGCCCGAAACGGCGATCGCGGCATTAAAAGCGTTTGCGCCGCAACCGATTATTTTAATTGCGGGCGGATACGACCGTTGCCAGGACTATAAAGAATTGGCGTCTTTTATTGCATCAGGCGGCGCCAAAGCGGTTGTTACGCTTCCCGATACGGGGGAACGTTTGGCTCGCGACGTTTGGGCGGCGGGCGGCAAAGCCTATGAGACGTCGAACATGCGCGAAGCTGTTTTAAAGGCTTTTTCTTTGGCGCATGGCGGAGATATTGTTTTGCTTTCGCCGGCATCGCCGAGCTACGGCATTTATAAGAATTTTGAAGAGCGCGGAGACTTATTTGCCAAAGAAGTATCAGAGCTTTGAAAAATTAAAGCCAAAAAGTATCGCCCTTCTTAATTCAAGAAGGGCGATATTTTTACAGGTTGTTAGATTTTAGAGCATCGGCTCAAAGTTTCTGCTGTTTTGGAAGTATTTCAAGTTGCCGCTTCCGCCGCCGCCACCGCCGCCGCCTCCGGAGGAGGTTTTGGGGACACATTTAGCGCATTGCGGTCCGTCAACGCAAGATCTGCCGGGCATTTTGGTTTGTCCCGCGGGGCAGGATTTTCCGGTCATATCGGAAAATCCGGATTCGCAAGAGCAGTCAACGGGGATAGGATCTTTTTCAATCGCAGTTAAGGGATTGCAACGTCCTGCAACAGGCTCAGAGCCGTTCGGGCAACATTGTTTGGCAATGCCGCTACAGAAATAACCGGTCGGGCAAGGTTGATTGTTGTTGTACAGGCATTTTGCAACCTGCGCGACGCATTTTACGCACGGCAGACCGTTTGCCGTTCCTGATTGTTGAGTATCATATCCGGAGGAACATACCAATCCTGCCGTATAGCCGGCGGGACAAGATTCCGTCTCTTTTTTAGTAAAGGAGCAACAGCCGTCTGAACAATACATTCCTGCCGGGCAGGTTATTTTATTGCACAGGTTAATGTTGTTGCTTGTGGTTGATGAGGTCGTAGAACCGACTGTTGTATTCGTGACGGTTCCGCCACCGCCTCCACCGCCGGTAACGACGCGATCCATGGTTTCTGCCAGCATGCTGTCAGCTTGTTGCCGAGCGGCGTTTGCGGCAAAGGCGTCAGTTGACGTCAAAATAAAAAACGTGATGAGAATAAAAAATTTTTTCATATTTGTTCTCCTTTAGACGTCTGGCTACAAGCCGGTTCTGGCGTTATAGTCGGTACGGATGCATTGACAATAACCGATAATGCCGTTTGCCAACCGTTTGCCGCAATCCGGGTTTTCGACGCAGTTTGTCGGGCTCGCTCCCTGAAGTACTCCGGGAACGGCGACACAACATCCTTTTCCGTTACCGTTTTGGCATTGCTTGCCCAAAGGACAAATCACTCCTTCGCAAGGATAGCGGCATTTTGTACCGTCATAGACTTGCCCGGAAAGACATTCGGGGCAATTCAACTGACCTCTGTAGCATTTTGTCGTGCAACATGCGGTTCCGTCGCCGTTTTGGCACTGATATCCGGAGGGGCAAACGACGCCGTCGCAGGGCATGCGGCATTTTGTACCGTCATAGACCTGTCCTTCGCTGCACATGGGGCAATCGGTTTGCCCTGCCGTGCAATTTGCGCGGCATCCTCCTTTGCCGTCGGCGACCTGACCGGCGGGGCAGTTACAACCTGTTTCGCCGTCTTCACAGTAAGTACAATTGTAAATCAGAACCACGGCTGTCGCCGGATCCTTTACGCAAACCAATTTGACGGCGTCGCAAGGTACGGAACATTTAGACCCCGCGCCGCAACTGTTGCTTGAACATCCGCAAGCGTATCCTGCGGGGATTCTTGAATCCTGTGTACACAACGGAGTAGTACCTTTGCAGGGATTTGGCGAGCAATAATCCGGAGATTCGCAAGCTCCGTTTCCGTCGGCCAGTTTTCCGCTCGGGCAATTGCATTGAGTTCCTTTTTCACAGTTTTGGCAGGAACCGTTAACGCATTGTGCGCCCTGTCCGCAAGACGTATCCGTACAGCGACATGTAGGAGATCCGTTTTCAACGGTACAAGGGGCTGTCGGAGGACAATTAAGTTTTTCGCACAAGTCTATTCCTTTGTTGATGGGCTCCTTAACGACGCTGATGCCCTGATCTTCCATCAAGCCAAGTTTTTGTGATGCAGCGAGGCAAACGGACGGCATTACAAAAGAGAATGCCAGTATGTATAAAAATTTTCTCATAAGAGCCTCCTGTTTATTTTAAAAGGCAACAACCGTCGGAGCACGCCATTCCGGACGGGCAGATTACACCGTCGCATGCATCTGTCGTTACGACGGGATTATTCCAATCAATTGCCGGAGCGTTAGGATCCAATGTATAACGATCCGAATAAACCGGAGTTAAAGGATCTACCAAAGCGACTTCCGGTTCACAATCATCATAGTATAAAGCTCGTCCCTTTTCATCGTATCCCGCGATATCGCCGCACCCGGCGAAAGCATTTGTTGTTCCAAGGACAAGAATAGCAGCTAAGAGAAAAATTTTTTTCATGGCTAATCTCCTTGTTAAAACTTTTCCTTATTTTTTAGTGTAATACAAAATTGTGGCGAAAATATGGCAAAAATGCAGTAAAAATTTTGGGCTGTTAAATAAAATATTTTTAAAAAAAAGCCCGTAAAAAACGGGCTTTTTTATCATTAAAATTTACTTGTTGCAGGGAGCAACCAGTTCACTAATGGAAAGAACGCCGAGAAAATAATCATTCGTGCAAACTTTTTGGTTTCCGATCATACCGCGGGTTCCCGTGCAGGCGCTCAAAGCCGTCAGGCACAAAACGACAGCGATTTTTTTCATAATTTATCTCCTTCAGACTCGAAACAAAAAGCAGGAGGCTTTCCTGTGGGGGTATAATACGCTAAAGGGGGCTTTTTGCAATATCTTACGGCTTTTTCGGAAAAGTGATTTATAAATAACGGTTTTTTTTCCGAAAAATTTATATAAACTGATTTTAACGATATGATTTTTCATATTGAGCGTTTTAGAATTTTTAGAGAGGCTTTTATGCAAAAATTAGAAAAACAGTTCCATATACATTGTGTTGAAGGCGATGTCGGGCGTTATGTTATTTTGCCGGGAGATCCAGGACGTTGCGAATCCATAGCGGCTTTGTTTGATAACCCTGTTCATATCGGTCAAAATCGGGAATACAATATTTATACGGGCTCGTTGCTGGGGGAGAAGGTCTCGGTCTGTTCAACGGGTATCGGCGGACCGTCGGCGTCCATAGCGATGGAAGAACTGCATAATATCGGAGCGGACACGTTTATTCGCACGGGGACGTGCGGCGGCATAGATTTGGACGTTCAGTCGGGGGATATTGTCGTTGCGACGGGAGCGATCCGTTTTGAACATACGTCGCAGGAATATGCGCCGATAGAATATCCTGCGGTGGCGAATTTGGATATTACGATTGCGTTGCGTCAAGCTTCATTGGCGATGGGCAAAACGACACATACTGGCGTTGTCCAGTGCAAAGACGCTTTTTACGGTCAGCACAGCCCTAACAAGATGCCCGTTTCATATGAATTGCTTCAGAAGTGGGAAGCGTGGAAACGCTTGGGGGTCAAAGCCAGCGAAATGGAATCCGCGGCGTTGTTTGTGGTTGCTGATGCGTTGAGATGCCGTTGTGGGTCATGTTTCCATGTTATTTGGAATCAGGAACGCGAAGCGGCGGGCTTGGACCAAAAGATGTCGGAAGACACGTCGGCGGCGGTACGCGTTGCCGTTGATGCGCTGAAGATTATCATCGAGCAGGATCGCGCGGCGAAAAAGTAAGAAGATATTTTTGAAAAAAAGCTTCGGAAATAATTTTCGAAGCTTTTTTTGATAAAAAAGGAATTTATTATGAACGAACAAATCTTCAATCAAATTGAACGGCAAGACCAAAAACTTCCGAATATTTTTTCTTACGCAACAAATGAATTATCACAAGATGCTTTTTTGTGTTGGCTTTTTGAGTGGGGACAACAAAATTATCAAGGAACTTTTTTATATCAAAAAGCAAGGGAACTATTGAAGCGTTTCGGTATTGAAGTAACGGAAAAAACGCAAATTGACGTGATAAAAAAACAATATAAACATATTGATGTTTTGTTACTTCTGAAAAACCCGAAAAAAGCAGTCATTATTGAAGATAAAGTGTATTCCGCCGAACATGGGGATCAAATCAAAAAATATGCAGAAGCTCTTTCTGAGGAAGGAGAATATAGCAAAGAAGAAATATTAACGGTTTATTTGAAAACGGCTAATTTTATCGGTAAAAACCGGAATGCACAAATTACAATCGGACGTCAGGACATTTTGGATGTTTTGGGAAAAGAGGGATGCGGAAATAATATTTTTGATGAATTTATTGAACATCTTTTACGTTTAAACGAAAAAACGGATGAATGGAAAAACGAGGAGAAGCCCGTCAGATGGAGTTATCGTGCTTGGGAGGGCTTTTTAATGGAATATTCGGGAGAGAACGGAGGCATGGGATATGTACCGAATCCGTCCGGCGGTTTTTTGGCGTACTGGTTTAGCTGGGAAGATATTAATAATCAACATGATGAAATATATAAACAAATCGAAATTTTGCCAAATAAGCGATTAAAATTGTGTTATAAAATAAACTTCAATAATAAAGAGCGCTACAACGCAAATCTTGTCAAAGAGTTGCAGGCAGAGCTTTTGAAGGAGCATGCCGACCTTAAATTAGGTAACCGTCCAGGCAGAACATCAACATACGCATATAAAAAAATTAATTTGGATGAAATCTCAAAAGATGAATGTATCAAAATGGTTGATGCTTTTATCAAAGGATAAAACCGCTTTCTGAACGGCAAAAAAGTCTTTATGCGCTGTTTTTATGAAAACACGATCTGACGGGGCTTTATTTTTCGAACCGTATGCTTTGATTGTTGACGGCGTCTGCGGGGAAAGCCTTGCGGGTGTTCTTATTAACATGAAACAGGGCATAAAAAAATCCGCACAATGGCGGATGTTAATGGTGGAGCTGAGGGGAATCGAACCCCTGACCTCTTGAATGCCATTCAAGCGCTCTCCCAACTGAGCTACAACCCCACGCGTTCAAAAGACGTGCAGAGAATATCACAAAAAAAATCCTCTGCAACAAAAAAATCAATTCACCGTAACCGTTTTCATTTCTTCCCGAAGTTCCGCCCATTTTTCCCGTAAATGCTCTATTCCGCTTTCTTCGGGATAAGACAGCAGCACGTCTATTAAAAACAAATCCGCTTTCTTCGGGTTGCGCCCCAAGGCTCTGAGCTTTTTGGCATAATCGGAAATTTCCCTGCTCAACTCGGCAATTTCAGTTTTTTCGGCGTTCTTAAGCATATTCGTCTCCTGAAAATTCTTAAAAACAATGTTTCGGCTGTCCAATGAAACGAAAAAAAAGTACACTTCCTTGCGGAGAAAAAAATATGACCGATTTCACAACTGACGATTTTTTGGGCGGGAAAGTCCGTTTGAAACAAAAAATTAACGGATACAGAGCAACGGGAGACGCCGTTTTGCTTGCCTGTGCCGTCGACGCAACGCCGAAACAAACGGTTTTGGATGTCGGAACGGGAACGGGCGCGGTGGCTTTGTGCATTGCTGCCAGATGCCCCCGAACGCAGGTGGCGGGAATAGAGCTGCAGCCCGAAATGGTGGCGATGGCTGAAGAAAACATTCGCCTGAACGGTATGCAAAACCGCGTAACAATTTTGTGTCAGGACGTGCGGACGTTTCCGTCGTCGCTTCCGACGGGCAGCTTTGACTGGGTCGTGACGAATCCGCCTTTTATTTTGGAAGATCAGGTTTCCCCTTATGCGCTCAAAGACGTGGCGCATCGTGAAAACGACTGTTCGTTAAAGGAATGGATTTCGTCCTGCTTGCGTTATGTGGGGTCGAAAGGGCGGTTCGTTATGATTAACCGTGCCGACCGCTTGCCGGAAATTTTATCGTTGTTGTACGGAAAACTGGGGGACATCCGCATCGTTCCCGTTTGGACAAAGGAAGGGCGCGCGGCAAAAAGAGTTTTGATTTGCGGCAAAAAAGACAGCCGTTCTCCGTGCGTTTTGGATCCCGGAATCGTTTTGACGCGTTCGGACGGGACAAGGTCTTTAAAGGCGGAAGCCGTTATGCGCGAAGGGGAATCTTTGTTTGATAAAAAAGGGGATTAAGTATATAAAAGAATTTAAAGAAACGAATTTCGGGAAACGCAAATGATAGACCTGATTACCCAAAAAAGCCCGTTTCGCCTTTTGGCAGAACGCGACATGGACTTGCTGGTATTGGAAGAGATGCACGCATCGGCGCCGTTTCGCAATTGGCTTGTGGGCAAGCTGTATAACGGTTCTCGCCGTATTCGCCGTTTTTTGGGGGCTTGGCACACGCCGTCAAACGGATCGCTGGGCAGTGTTGATATTCTTTTTTTGTTTGAAGACGCTTCGGGACGCAAATGTGCGATTTTGATCGAAAACAAAATCGATCAGCCCAAACAGGATCTTCAGGCGCAGCGTTATTTCGAATTCGGCGAAAAAGGCGTTGAAGAAAAAGCTTGGGACGAATATTTGACGTGCCTGTTTTCGCCGCAGGCTTATTTTTCCAAGCTGGAGCCGTCCGAATATTTTTCCAGCTATCTCAGTTATGAAGAGCTTGAAGGCTGGTTTGCGCACGCGAACGAAGCCGAACACGGCATTGTTGCGGAACGCGGCGTGTACAAACGGATGTTGATTCGTTCTGCGATTCGTCAGGGAACGGGCGAGATTCGTGCGGAAACGGCGGCGCCGAAACGTTCGATGATGACGGATTACCGCGTATTTCCGGGCGGGGTATTTAACTTGCCGAAGGGATACAGAGAAGCGGAAGACACGATTTTGGGCAAATTTTGGCATGATTATAAGGCTTTTGCCGATTCTTCGTATCCCCATCTGAAGATGAAAAAGCCGCAAGGCAGTGCCAGCGAAGCCGGATGGGTGGAATTTTGTCCCGACGAATTTCCCAGAGATATCAAGATCATTCATAAGATGCCGCAAGGATTTATGGATTTGTCTTTTGCGATGTCGCCTTTGGCAATGATTCAGGCGCCTTATCAACCGTATTTGGATCAGGACATGGCATTTAAAGACAGCGGCAAGGCGGCGGTTATCCGAATTTGCGTTCCCGTTGCGGATCCTCAACAGCCTTTTGAAAACCAGCGTGACGCGATTTTGTTTGCCTTGCAAAAGGCGGACAGGCTTTATCGTCTGTACATGACGGTCGTGAACGGCGGGGCGTCGGCGCCCGGCGGTTATGCGCCCGAAGAATTGTTCTTGTAGGTGTGTTTCAAGATTCGCTTGACCGACGGAGCGGATAAGGCTAATTTTCGGTAAGTTTTCTACGGTACTTTTTTTGAGAAGAAAATGGTAAGAAAAACGGGAAGCGATTTTCAGTCATTAATTCTGACGCTGCAAACTTTTTGGGCTGACAAAGGATGCCTGATTCTTCAACCTTATGATATGGAAGTCGGGGCGGGAACGTTTCATCCCGCGACGATTTTGCGGGCTCTGGGTCCCGAACATTGGAAAGCGGCGTATGTCCAGCCGTCACGTCGTCCCGTTGACGGGCGTTACGGGGACAATCCGAACCGTTTGCAACATTATTATCAGTTTCAGGTAATCATGAAGCCTTCTCCCGAAAATGTTCAGGATTTGTATCTGGACAGTTTGCGGGCATTGGGAATTGACCCGATGCATCATGACATCCGCTTTGTCGAAGACGACTGGGAAAGTCCGACTTTGGGAGCTTGGGGCTTGGGTTGGGAAGTCTGGTGCGACGGCATGGAAGTTTCCCAGTTCACTTATTTCCAGCAGGTCGGCGGCATAGAATGTTTTCCCGTTTGTTCGGAACTGACGTACGGATTGGAACGTTTGGCAATGTATATTCAAGGCGTTGAAAACGTCTATGATTTGGATTTTAACGGGCACGGCGTCAAATATCGCGAAGTGTTTCATCAAAACGAAGTCGAATACTCAAAGTATAATTTCGAATATGCGGATACGGAAATGCTGTTGCGCCATTTCAACGATGCCGAACGGGAATGTCGCAAGCTTTTGGCGGACGGGATCGCGTTGCCGGCATATGACCAATGTATCAAGGCGTCTCATTTGTTTAACCTGTTGGATGCGCGCGGTGTTATCAGCGTAACGGAACGTGCGGCGTATATCGGTCGTGTGCGCGCTTTGGCAAAGGGGTGCTGCGAAGGCTGGCTGAAAAGCCGCGGGCACGGAACGCAGGAGGCTTGAAATGAGCGAATTTTTATTGGAACTGTTTTCCGAAGAAATCCCCGCCAGAATGCAGGCGGACGCGGCGGCAGAGCTGGAGCTGCGGATAACGGAAGCTTTGAAAAAAAATGAACTGCCCTATGAATCGGCGCGTTCGTTTGTAACGGCACGCCGTCTTGTGTTGACGGTATCGGGGCTTCCCGAAGCTCAGGCAGACATATCCGAAGAACGCAAAGGTCCTTCGGTTTCCGCGCCGGAACAGGCATTGAACGGTTTTTTACGTTCGGTCGGCATGCAAAAAGATCAGTTGGAAGTTCGCGACACGCCGAAAGGGCAATTTTATTTTGCGACGTTATCCAAAAAAGGTCGTCCGACTTCCGAAGTCCTTAAAGAAGCGGTCGAATCTTTACTTCATTCGTTTCCGTGGCCGAAATCGATGCGTTGGGCGTCGCATCCCGAACGTTGGGTTCGTCCGATGCACAGCATTTTGTGTTTGTTTGCGGGACAGGTTGTTCCCGTTGAATTTGCCGGATTGACGGCGGGAGACAAGACGCGCGGACACCGTTTTTTGGCACCTGCGGAATTTGAAGTCAGGGATTTTGCGGATTACGAGCAAAAATTGCGAGCCGCTTACGTTATTATCGATCGCGAAGAACGCAAGCGCATCATTTCCGAAGACGCTCATGCTTTGGCGCACAAGGCTGGGTTGGTTTTGCATGAAGACGAAGGTCTTTTGAACGAAGTTGCGGGGCTTGCGGAATGGCCGGTTCCGTTGATGGGCAAAATCGACGATGAATTTATGGGCGTTCCCAAAGAAGTTTTGATGACGTCCATGCGCGAACATCAGAAATATTTTTCGTTGTTGAACAAAGACGGCTCTCTGGCGCCCCGTTTTATCGTTGTTGCGAACATGGACACGGCGGACGGCGGCGAAGAAATCGTTGCGGGGAACGAACGCGTTTTGCGCGCTCGCCTGTCGGATGCCAAGTTCTTTTGGGATACGGATCGCAAGGAACCGCTGTCGTCCAAGGTTGAAAAATTAAAAGCACGCGTTTTCCATGCAAAGCTGGGTTCCGTTTATGACAAGATCAGCCGTATGCGTGCGTTGTTGCCCGAGATTTTGAAATATGTTCCCGCGGATGCGCAAAAGGCGGATCGTGCGGCATATTTGTGCAAAGCGGATTTGTCGACGGGAATGGTCGGGGAATTTCCCGAGCTTCAGGGTGTCATGGGTCGGTATTATGCGCGTCATGACGGTGAAGACGAATCGGTTTGCGAAGCCATAGCGGAACATTATGCGCCGCAGGGACCGAAAGACGCATGCCCGTCGTCGCCGGTCAGTGTTGCGGTGGCTTTGGCGGACAAGATAGACACGTTGGTCGGCTTTTGGCTGATCAATCAAAAGCCGACGGGATCGAAAGATCCGTTTGCGTTACGCCGTGCGGCTTTGGGGGTTATCCGATTAATATTGGAAAACGGGATAAAGATGCCGATTTTGGAAATCTTTCATGCGTCGCGTTCAGTCTACGGAGACAGCATCACGGACGGCGTTCGCGAAGCGATGACGGAATCGGAAAAAAGGAAAAACGGCGAAGAACCGAATGTTTTAACGAATTGGTCTTTGCTGCAGATGAATCTTTTAATGGGCTTTATAGCGGACAGGTTAAAGGTTTATCTGAAAGATCGTGGTGTACGCCATGATTATATAACTGCTGTTTACAACTTATCACAGGATCGCGATATTGAAGCGGTGGATTTGGTGTTAATGTTGGCACGGGTTCGCGCTTTGATGAGCTTTATCGGGACGGACGACGGCATGAATTTGCTGACGGCGTACCGTCGTGCGGCGAACATCGTCCGGATTGAAGAGGCAAAAGACAAGACGTCTTATGCCGAACGGGCGGACAAGACGCTTTTTGTTCAGCCGGAGGAAGGAGCATTGTTTGACGCACTGGATGATGTTGTGATAAACAGTTCAAAGAAGATTGCCGAAGACGATTTTGAAGGCGCGATGGAGGTTTTGGCACGACTGAGGTCTCCTGTGGACGCGTTTTTTGAAAAAGTTCAGGTAAACTGTGAAGACGTTCAGTTGCGTTGCAACCGTTTGCGTTTGCTGTCCGAGATAGTGGGCGCGATGGGCGGCGTGGCTGATTTTTCTGCAATCGAAGGTTAAGGAGATATTTAGAAACCATGACGAAATGGGTTTATAAGTTCGGCGACGGAAAAGCCGAAGGCCATGCATCCGACAGGAACCTGTTGGGCGGAAAAGGCGCGAACCTGGCTGAAATGAGCTCTATCGGGATTCCCGTTCCTCCGGGCTTTACCGTAACGACGGAAGTTTGCACGTATTTTTATGAAAACGGCAAGACCTTCCCCGCCGATTTGAAGGAACAGGTCAAAGACGGCGTTGCTCACTGCGAAGCGATTGTCGGCCGCAAATTTGCGGATCCCGAAAATCCGTTGCTGTTTTCGGTTCGTTCGGGTGCTCGCGTATCCATGCCGGGCATGATGGACACCGTTTTGAATTTGGGCTTGAACGACGAAACGGTTAAGGGCTTGGCCAAAGCTTCCGGAAACGAACGTTTTGCGTATGACAGCTACCGCCGCTTTATCCAAATGTATTCCAACGTTGTGTTGAACATGGATCATCATGATTTCGAACATGCTTTGGAAAACATGAAGAATGCCAAAGGATACAAGTCCGACGTCGAATTGACGGTTGACGATCTGAAAGCCTTGATTGAAGAATACAAAAAGATCGGCGCCGCTGCCGGCAAACCCGTTCCTCAAGATCCCGAACAGCAATTGTGGGGCGGTATCGGAGCGGTCTTTAATTCTTGGATGGTCGATCGCGCCATTTACTATCGCAAACTGAACAACATTCCCGAATCCTGGGGTACGGCCGTTAACGTCCAAACGATGGTGTTCGGCAACTCGGGCGATAATTCCGCGACGGGCGTTTGCTTCTCTCGCGATCCGTCCACGGGACGCAACGTATTCTACGGCGAATACCTGAAAAATGCTCAGGGCGAAGACGTCGTTGCGGGTATCCGTACGCCGCAACAGATGTCCAAAGAAGGCAAAAAGGAACGCGGTTCCGATCTGCCCTGCTTGGAAGAAGAAATGCCGGAATTGTACAAACAGCTCTGCGACATTCGCGAAACGTTGGAAAAACACTATCGCGACATGCAGGACATGGAATTCACGATTCAGGACGGCAAGCTGTACATGTTACAGACTCGTAACGGGAAACGCACGGGTGCTGCCGCTTTGAAGATTGCGGTTGACATGGTTAACGAAGGCCTGATCGACAAAAAAACGGCGATTACGCGCGTTGAACCGCAACAGTTGGATGCTTTGTTGCACCCGACGCTGGATCCGAAAGCCAAGAAAGCGGCTAAAGTTTTGACGTCTGCGTTGCCCGCATCTCCGGGTGCTGCGGTCGGTAAAGTAGTTTTCTCTGCCGACGACGCCGAAAAATGGGCGGAAGAAGGTGAAAAAGTCGTTCTGGTTCGTATTGAAACGAGCCCCGAAGACATTCACGGCATGCACGTATCTCAGGGTATTTTGACGGCACGCGGCGGTATGACGTCGCATGCGGCGGTTGTTGCCCGCGGTATGGGAACGCCTGCGGTTTGCGGTGCCGGCGATGTCAAGATCGACTATGCGGCGAAACAGTTCAAAGTCGGCGATACGGTTGTCAAAGAAGGCGACGTTATCACGTTGGACGGTTCGACGGGTGAAGTCATTTTGGGCGCCGTTGCGACGAAAGAACCCGAATTGGTCGGCGACTTCGGTTTGCTGATGGGTTGGGCTGACGAAATCCGTACGTTGAAAGTCCGTACGAACGCCGATACGCCGCACGATGCGGAAGTCGCGCGCAAGTTCGGCGCCGAAGGCATCGGTTTGTGCCGTACGGAACATATGTTCTTTGATCCGAACCGTATTGCTCACATGCGTGAAATGATCATTGCTTCGAACGAAGCCGACCGTCGCGCCGCATTGGCAAAGCTGTTGCCGTATCAGCGCGATGACTTCAAGGGCTTGTTCATTGCGATGGACGGCTTGCACGTTACGATTCGTCTGTTGGATCCTCCTCTGCACGAATTCCTGCCGCAGAAGGAAAACGAACAGCGCGAAATCGCCAAGGAATTGGGCGTTGACGTTGACGTCATCAAGACTCGCGTTGCTCAGTTGCACGAAGCGAACCCGATGTTGGGTCACCGCGGCTGCCGTTTGGGCGTAACGTATCCGGAAATTTACGAAATGCAGGCTCAGGCGATCTTTGAAGCGGCTGTTGAAGCTTCGAAAGAATTGGGCAAGCAGGTCGAACCGGAAGTTATGATTCCTCTGGTAGGCACGAAGAAAGAACTCGATCTGATGAAAGCGGCCGTTGACAAGATGGCTGAAGAAGTCATGACGAAAGCCGGCAAGAAGTTCAACTACACGGTCGGCACGATGATCGAATTGCCCCGTGCGGCTTTGACGGCGGACAAGATTGCCGAAACGGCTGAATTCTTCAGCTTTGGTACGAACGACCTGACGCAGACGACGCTGGGTATGTCCCGTGACGACGCCGGTGCATTTTTGCCGGAATACGTCCGCAAAGGCATTTATGCCCGCGATCCGTTTGCTTCGATTGACGAAGAAGGCGTCGGCGAAATGGTTCGCATTGCCGTTGAAAAAGGTCGCAAGACCCGCCCGAACATCAAGTTGGGCATCTGCGGCGAACACGGCGGCGATCCTGCAACGATCGACTTCTGCCACCGCGTCGGTCTGACGTATGTTTCCTGCTCTCCGTACCGCGTGCCCATCGCACGTTTGGCGGCAGCTCAGGCAGCGGTCAAGAACGCTTAATAGGCTGATATCAAAAAGGGCGGCTTCGTAAAAGAAGCCGCCTTTTTAACATTAAAATCAAATACGACGAATTGACTTCGGACAGGCAAGCGTTTAGCCTGATAAAAAAACGAATTTCGGAGGAAAAAATGAAGCGCTCAACGGTAACGTTGCCGAATTATATGATCGGAGCTGACGTCTTTGACAAAGCGGGAGCCGTTTTAAAAAAATACGGTAAAAAAGCCGTTATCGTCGGCGGTAAAAAAGCAATGGCGGCAGCGGCCGACGAACTGACGTCGGCTTTGAAAAAAGACGGCGTTGAAATCACGGGGCAAGTTTGGTTCGGCGGCGATTCGACTTATGAAAACGTTGAAATGCTGTCTCAAAACGCGGCGGTGCGGGACTCCGACATGGTCTTGGCGGTCGGCGGCGGAAAATGTTGCGATACGGCGAAAGTTTTGGCGGAAAAAATGCAAAAGCCGTTATTTACTTTTCCGACGATCTCTTCGAACTGTGCTCCGTGCACGGCGTTGGCAATTATGTACAATGCGGACGGCAGTTTTAAAAACAATTTTTATTGCGCTCAGCCGCCTTTGTTCGTTTTTATTAACGATGACGTTATTGCAAAAGCCCCCGTTGAATATTTACAGGCGGGAATCGGCGACGCTTTGAGCAAAGAACCCGAAGTCGCTTTGGCGTTGAGAAACGTCGATCTTGACCAAAATCTTCTGGTCGGGCTGAGCTTGTGCGCGGCGTGCACCGAACCTTTGTTGAAATACGGGGCAGAGGCGCTTCAGTCTTGCAAAGACAAACAAAGCTCAAAGGCGTTGCAGGAAGTCATTTTGGACATCGTCATATCGACGGGGCTGGTCAGCAACATGACGGTTTGTCCCGAATTTTATTATAATACGAACATTGCGCATTGTTTTTATTACGGTGCGACGATTTTCCCCGCGGCGCATAAGTATTTGCACGGATTTTTAGTCGCTTACGGCGTTTTGGTATTGCTGGATTACGACGGGCAAACGCAACTTCGCGACCGCGTTATGGATTTTTACCGTCGTGTCGGGTTACCCGTAACGTTGGCGGATGTCGGATTGTCGTCCGAAGATTTGCCGGCGCTGGTCGAAAAAGCGACGAAAGTTCCCGGTTGGCACGTCGAAGGTTATGATTTAAATGCCGAACGGTTTAAACAGTCCGTTTTGAACATAGACGCCATGGGACGTCATGCCGCGTAAGGAAGGCTCTGATTTAAGGCGGCAGAGCTTAAGCGTTTTCCGGCTTGAACGGGCGGGACAGCAAAGAATATAAAACGTCGTCGACGGGAACGTTTTCGTTCATGATTTTCATCAACCCTTCGCAGATGGGCATTTCGACGTTGACGGCTCTGGCACGTTCGACGACGGCTTCGGCGGTATAGACGCCTTCGGCGACGGAACGGCGGTTCGACAGGATTTCGTTCAGGCTTTTTCCTTCGCCCAACGCCAGTCCGACGCTGTAATTTCTGGACTGGGTGCTGTTTGCGGTCAGCACCAAATCGCCCAAGCCCGACAACCCCATCAAAGTTTCGGCTTTTCCGCCCAAAGCGACGGCAAGTCGGGATATTTCCGCCAATCCGCGCGTAATCAGCGCCGCTCTGGCATTATCCCCCAGTTTTTTGCCTTCGACGATGCCGGCGGCGATGGCCATGACGTTTTTAACGGCTCCGCCGATTTCGACGCTGATAATGTCCGAAGAATAATAGGGACGGAAAGACAGCGTCCCCAACGTTTCCACCAAGTGCTTTCCGAGCGTTTTGTCGGCACATGCCAACGTAACGGCCGTCGGTTTTTCAATGGCGGCTTCGGCGGCGAACGTCGGTCCCGACAGAACGGCAATCGGTGCCTGAGGCAGTTCTTTGGATAGAATTTCGCTCATCAAAGCGCCGGTTTTTTGTTCGATTCCTTTGGCGCAGACGACGGCGGGCATACCGCTTTTCCAAAATCCCGAAAAGCTTTTGCAGGAAGCCCTTAAAAACTGAGCGGGAATAACCAACAAGACAACATCTGCGGCGCTTAAGACCCCTTCAAAACTGTTTGTTACGGAAATATTCGGGTTTAAAGGAACGCCCGGCAGAAACGGCGTGTTTTCGTTGTTTTGGCGTACGGCGTCGATGACTTCCTGTTCGCGAGCCTGCAAAAGGACTTTTTTTCCGGCTCTTGATGCGACCAAAGCCAATGCCGTTCCCCAGGCTCCTGCTCCTAAAATGCCGATAGTTTCCATGATAAAAATCCTTTAACTTTAACGTTTGGAAGACGGGTCAAGCGGCCATCTGGGGCGCGGGCTGAAATCCAGCGGATCGTTTGCTCCCGCCAAAAATCGTTCCATCCCTGCCCAAGCGACCATTGCGCCGTTGTCGGTGCACAAGTTTAACGGAGGGGCTTCAAAAATCATATTCTTTTTTTCAGCCAGCTCTTTTAAAGCTTCTCGCAAAGCTTTGTTAGCCGCAACGCCGCCCGCGACGACCAGATGTTTTCCTTCCGGACAGATTTTTTTAAACATTTTTATGCCGTTTTTCAGACGCGAGCAAACGGAATCCAGCACTGCTTTTTGGAAACAGGCGGCAATATCGGCTTTGTCCTGTTGCGTCAAGACGGCGGTTCCGATGTCATTATCGTCGGAAAAACCTTCTATGATATGGCGTACGGCGGTTTTTAAACCTGAAAAGGATAAATCGCACCCTTCTTTTCCGACCATCGGGCGCGGCAGGGAAAAGCGCAGGGGGTCGCCGTTCAAGGCATATTTTTCGACCATGGGCCCGCCGGGATAGCCCAGGCCCAACATTTTTGCCGTCTTGTCGAAAGCTTCGCCGGCGGCATCGTCGATGGTGGCGCCTAATTTTTTATATTTTCCGACGCCTTCGACGGCTAAAATCTGGCAGTGTCCCCCCGACGTCAGCAATAACAGGTAGGGGAACTCAACGTTTGAGCCCAGCCGAACCGTAAGAGCATGAGCTTCCAAATGATTGACGGCGATAAACGGCAATTTATGAACCAGAGCGACGGCTTTTGCGGTCATGACGCCGACAATAACGCCGCCGATCAAGCCGGGTCCTGCCGATGCCGCAACGGCGGATAAGTCTTGAAACCCGATGTTTGCCTTTTCAAGAGTTTCGGAAACGATGTCATCAACGCGTTCCAGATGGGCTCTGGCGGCGATTTCGGGAACGACGCCGCCGAAAGCTTTGTGTTCCTGTTGAGAAAAAACGACGGAAGCTTTCAGTTCTTTTTGATCTGAAACGACGGCGGCGGCAGTTTCGTCGCAACTGGATTCTATCCCTAAAACAAGCATTTTCCCTCGCTTAATAAAATTATTCTACCTATATTCGGAAAAAATGGTAAAATCCAGCAGATTTAGCATTGGAGGGTTTGAAAATGGCGACCGAAAACACAGAACCGACGGCCGAAACGGAAACACAAACGCCTAAGGCAGAGGCTTGCACTGCAAAGCCCGAAGGCAAAGCCGATTCCGTTTGTGCCAAAAAGTGCGGAAAATGCCGCAAGGGATTGGTTGCGGCGGTTGTTATCGCAGTCGTTGCCGGAGGGGCTTTTGCCGTTCCCGAAGTTCGTGAAGCCGCTTTGGAAAAATATGCCGAACTGACGGCGGAAATGCCTCAAGAAACAGTTGAAGAAACCGTTGTCGAAGAAACAAGCCCGGAAGACGAAAATATCAACATTCGTTTGGAACAGCTTGAAAACGCCCGCGAATTTGAAGAAGCCGAAACCGTCGTGGCAACGTCGGAACCGCAACCGGCAGATCCTTCGCCTGCTCTTGCCGATATGCAAAAAAATTATTTGCAGTTGCTGTCGGACATTCAAACCCTTCGTTCCCAGCTGATTTCCGCATCGACGGAACAAAACCGCCGTTTGCAGGAATTAAAAAACGAAATGCCGCAAAAAGGGCTGATCGAAGAACGCTTGCTGGCGTTATCGGCAAAGGAAGATTCCTTGATTAAGCAAATCGCGGATACCGAAGTTAAAACGGAACGTTTGGAAAAGTCCAAGGCGGACGCGGCATCCGTTCTGGCATTGATGACGCGCATGGATCAAACGGAACGCAAGCTTAAGGAATCCGCGGCGGAAAAGGAACGCGCGGCGGCGATATTATTGGCGCTGTATCAATTGCGCGAAGCCGCTTTTTCGGGACAGCCGTTCCAGACGGAACGCCAAACGGTGCTGGCTTTGGCGGTTTCTCAGCCGAATTTGCTGGATAAAGTCCGCCGTTTGGGCTTTGCCGCCGATACGGGGATTTGGACACTGGCGGCGTTGCAGGATTCTTATGACGCTTATGCGGACAAAGCATCTTTAAGCATCAGACTCAGCCCGAAAAAAGATTGGTTCCACAAGGCGTTGAACGCGCTAAGCGAACAGATTGTCATCCGCCGCATTGACGTCGGCGCAGACGATATGTCCGTTGACGCCGTTTTGGCCAGAGCCGGACAAGCCGTTCAGAAAGGCGACATCCAGACGGCTGTCATTGTTTTAAAGAACCTGAACGGCGACCCCGCTTCCGTTATGAAAGACTGGATCACGGCGGCGGAACGTTACGTTTTGGCACGCCAGGGAATTAACGAAGCTGTTTCTGCGGCTTTGGGCGTTCTTTATGCCAAAGGAGAATAATGATGATAAGAATTCTCTGGAACGCTTTTTTACTGGCGGTTATCGCCCTTGTTGCCGCATGGTTGAGCAATAATGCGGGAACGGTGGAAATTCAATGGGTCGGGTACCGCATCAAAACGTCCGTCGGCTTGTTAATCGGAGCGGCGGCACTGGTTTATTTCGTTTTTCATTATTGCCTGTCCCGTCCTTTAAGCATGATCGGTGCGGCATTCGCGTCGCGTTTTGCCAGTGATGCCCGTGCGGAACGGATTGCCAAAAACAAAGTGGCAAAAGAAATGGATCGTTATGTTTTGTTGGCAAAAGGGATGACGGCTTTGTCGGCGGGTGACGTTGCTTCTGCCGAAAAAATGCAAAAGCAGATTTCAAAGAAATTTGATGACGACGTTTCCAAAACGACGGCTTTTGAAGCTCAGCTGGCAGAAGCCCGCAACGAATTGCCCAAAGCGTTGGTTTTATACACGGAACTGACGAAAATTCCTGAAACGAGGCTGTTGGGGATGCGCGGGATTATCCGATTGAATCGTCTGACGGGGAATTTGTCTGCGGCATTGGACGCTTGCAAAGTTTTGCTTAATGAAAAAGAACCGCCGTCTTGGGCGGTTTCCGAAGCGTTTGAATTGCAAATTCAGGAAAAACGTTGGGACGATGCGCTGTCGACTTTGGAAAAAGGGCGCAAGCAAGGTGTTTTTGACAAGAAGACGGCGCGTCATTTGAAGGCATGTGTTTTGTTGGAACAGGCGAATTGTACGGAAGATGCCGAGGAAAAAGAACGTTTGGTTCGTTTGGCGGCGGATGCCGATGAAACGCTGATGCAGGCATCGCTGGGCGTGGCGCAATATAACATTCAAAAAGGTCAAATTCGCAAAGCGCGCTCTGTTTTGTTTGATTTATGGAAAAAATCGCCGTGTATGGCCGTTTATGAAACGTATTTGGCGTTGAATGCTTCGGCGTCGCCGATTGACGTTGTCAAAAGCGTGGAAGAACTGATTGCCGAAAATCCCGATGCGGTGCTGAACCATTTTGTTTTGGCGGACAGCTCGTTCAGGGCGCATTTGTGGGGACAGGCAAAGACGTCGGTGGAAAAATATTTGGAAGTTTGTCCGAATTCCAGAAAGGCATTGCTTTTGGCGGCAGAGATTGCGGAAAACGATCGCGACGAAAAAGCGGCGGCGGATTTCAGAGAAAAGGTGTCTTTGGCAGAAGCCGAAGCACCGTACAGATGCGGGGTTTGCCATACCGAATTTTCCGAATGGCATACGGTTTGCCCCGTTTGCCGAACGTTGGGAGCAACGGGATTGGCGGCGTAAAGATAAAAAGCGGGGAAAATTCCCCGCTTTTGTTTTTATATTTCAGGATATTTTACATGTTCAAAATATAAGCCGTCGGGCGGAGCCGTCGGACCGCCTTCTTTTCTGTCTTTGGCTTCCAGAGCTTTTATGACTCTGGCTTTGTCCCAATGGCCTTCGCCGACCAGCTTTAACGTTCCGACCATGTTCCTGACCTGATGGTGCAAAAACGAACGCGCTCTTAAATGAAAATCAATATAATCGCCGTTTTTCGTAACGGAAAATTCTTCCAACGTTCGGACGGGAGATTTCGCCTGACAGGCAACGGCGCGAAACGTGGTAAAATCATGTCTGCCCAAAAATACGGTTGCCGCGTCGCGCATGGCTTCAACATTTAACGGAGCGGCGACCCACCAAACGCGTCCGTCATCCAAAGCGGGGCGGGAACGACGGTTTAAAATGCGGTAAAGATAAGACCGTTCCACCGCTGAAAAGCGGGCGCTGAAATCATCGGGAACGATTTCGGCGGACAAAACGGAAATGGGTTGCGGACGAAGATAAGCGTTTAACGCCTGACACATATGAAACGAAGACATGACTTTTGTACAGTCGAAATGGGCGACTTGCCCCAAAGCATGAACGCCCGCATCGGTTCGTCCCGCGCCCGTAACGACGACGTCTTCACCAGAAAAGCCGAAGACGGCTTTTTGCAATTCTTCCTGAATGCTGGGTTCGCCTTTTTGGATTTGCCAGCCTGCGTAATTTGTTCCGTTATATTCGACGACGATTTTATAGCGCGGCATTTCAGGACAAGACCGTCCCTTCGGGTATCGGACAACCGCGCAGGAAATCGGCAACGGGCAAAGGTTTTTTGCCTTGGCGTTGCAGGGTCAAAAGTTTCAATCCGCCCGTTTTGCAGGCAACGGTTCCGTTGATGAAAGTTCCGGCGGGCGCAGGCTTGTTCAGCTCAACGGGTTCGGCGTCAATGACGGCGATACGTTCTTCGCCGAACATAAACCACGCGCCGGGATAAGGCGACAACCCGCGGCGGCGGCAATCGATTTCGTTTGCGTCAAGGTTCCAATCGATTTTGGCTTCGGCTTTATCGATTTTCGGCGCATAGGTGACGCCTTCTTCGGGTTGTTTTTTTGCGATCAGCGTGCCTTCCTGCAATTTTTTCAATCCTTCAAGCAACGCTTCACCGCCCAGTTTTGCCATGTCTTCGTACAAAGTCGCGGCGGTGGCTTTCGGCGTGACGGCGATTTTTTTGACCAGCAACATATCGCCCGTATCCATGCCTTCGTCCATTTGCATCAGCGTAACGCCCGTTTCTTTGTCGCCTGCCATAATGGCGCGTTGAATCGGTGCGGCGCCGCGCCAACGGGGCAGAACGGAACCGTGAATGTTCAAACAGCCGTACGGGAAAGCTTTTAAATAAGGAGCGGGAAGAATCATGCCGTATGCGGCGACGATGGCGATATCGGCATTTAACGCTTTGAAGGCTTCAAATTCTTCGGGCTTTTTAAGAGTTGAGGGCGTCCGTACGGGAATACCGTGTTCTTCGGCATAGCTTTGTACGGGGGAAGGCGTTAATTTATGACCTCTTCCCGCAGGTTTGGGAGGACGCGTATAAACGCAAACGACGTCGTGTTCACTGTAAAGCGCTTTGAGGGCTTCCAAAGCGAAATCGGGCGTTCCCATAAAAACGGCTTTCATCTGTTCAGTCTTCCTTTTTGGCTTCTTCGGCTTTCCAGCGGCGTTCTTTTTCGATGCGGCGGATAATCATGTCGCGTTTAACCTTTGAAAGATAGTCGATGAACAGCTTTCCTTCCAAATGGTCAAGTTCGTGCTGTATGGCGATGGCCAGCAATCCGTCGGCGGTTAAAGTTTGTTCTTTGCCGTTTTCATCGGTGTATCGGACGGTTACTGTTTGCGCGCGTTCGACTTCGGCGTACTGGTCTGGGACGGACAGACAGCCTTCGTCATGCATGACGCGAGCTTCGGAACGTTCCAAAATGACGGGATTAATCATGCGGTAGGGATGTTTCGGTTCGTCATCACGGGTAACGTCAATGACAACGATGCGCTTTAATATCCCGACCTGAGGCGCGGCAAGCCCGACACCCGGCGCTTCATACATGGTTTCAAGCATGTCGTCGGTCAGCTTTTTAATTTCTGCCGTTACCGTTTCGACGGGAACCGACTTTTTTTTCAACAAAGGGTTCGGGACTTCCAAAATTGTCAGCAAGGCCATAACGTTTTTCCCTGAAAGTTGCTTTTAGTCTTTAGATACGGCTTTCATCGCCTTTCGTCAACAAGACAGGGGTAAAATTTTGTTTTTCCGCTTAAAAAAGGGGTGTTTCGGATCGTGTTTTGGGTTATAACCTTGTCTCAAAGAGTTTCTTTTATTTTTGGGATGAACACCGATGATGACGACAAAGGAAATCCGTTCGACGTTTTTGGATTATTTTAAAAAGAACGATCACGTAATCGTTCCGTCCAGTTCTTTGGTACCGCACAACGATCCGACCCTGATGTTCACGAATTCGGGGATGGTGCAGTTTAAGAACATCTTTACGGGCGTGGAAAAACGCCCTTACGTTCGAGCGGCGTCGGATCAAAAATGCGTGCGCGCGGGCGGAAAACACAACGATTTGGACAATGTCGGCTATACGGTGCGCCATCATACTTTTTTTGAAATGCTGGGGAACTGGTCTTTCGGCGATTATTTCAAAGAAAAAGCCATCTATTATGCTTGGAATTTGGTGACGAAAGAATTCGGGCTGCCTCAGGAAAAACTGACGGTAACGGTTTATCATACCGATGACGAAGCGTTTAACTTTTGGAAAAAAATCGCAGGTCTGCCCGACGAACGCATTATCCGCATTCCGACAAAGGATAATTTCTGGTCAATGGGCGATACGGGACCTTGCGGACCTTGTTCCGAAATCTTTTACGATCACGGCGAACATATCCAAGGCGGCCCTCCGGGCAGCCCCGACGAAGACGGCGACCGCTTTGTCGAAATTTGGAATCTGGTTTTCATGCAATACGAACAGCTGGCGGACGGAACGCGCATAGCTTTGCCGCATCCGTGCATTGACACGGGCATGGGGCTGGAACGCATGGGCGCCGTGATGCTGGGAACGAACGACAACTATGAAACGGACATATTGAAATCCTTGATTAACGCGGCGGCGGGCGTCGTCGGCGTCGAACCGAACGGAGAATTTAAAGTTTCTTTGCGCGTTGTTGCCGATCATTTGCGTTCATCCTGCTTTTTGATTGCGGACGGGGTTCTTCCCGCGAACGAAGGGCGCGGTTACGTTTTGCGCCGCATTATGCGTCGTGCGATGCGTCATGCTCATTTGATGGGGTGCCGCGAACCGTTGATGTGGCGCTTGGTGCCGTCTTTGGTTCGTTCCATGGGCGATGCGTTCCCCGAGCTTGTCCGCGCCGAACCGTTGATGACCGAAACGTTGCGTTTGGAAGAAACGCGCTTTAAACAAACGTTGGACAGAGGTTTGAAATTATTGGACGCCGAATCCGACAAGCTGGCGTCGGGCGGCGTTTTGTCGGGCGAAGTGGCGTTCAGGCTTTATGACACGTACGGTTTTCCTTTGGATTTGACTCAGGATGTTTTGCGCGGGCGCAAGATGTCGGTCGACGTGGACGGCTTTAATCAGGCGATGGCGCGCCAGCGTGCCGAAGCGCGCAAAGCCTGGGCAGGGTCGGGAGAATCCGCGACGGATGCCGTATGGTTTTCCGTTAAGGAAAAAACGGGCGGAACCGAATTTTTGGGCTATGATTCGACGCAGGCGGAAGGCGTTGTCAAAGCTTTGGTCGTTGACGGCAAAGAAACGGATACCGTTTCGGAAGGACAAAAAGCTTCGGTTATTACGAATCAGACTCCGTTCTATGGCGAATCGGGCGGACAAATCGGCGATACGGGTGTTATTTCCGCGGGCGGAGATACGGTTTTCGTTGTTGAAGACACGCAAAAGAAAGTCGGCAATCTGTTTATTCATCAGGGCGTGATGAAGAAAGGTTCTTTGAGCGTCGGCAAGAACGTTTTGATGGAAATTGACGAAGACCGTCGTGCGGCGACGGCGCGCCATCATTCCGTGACGCATTTGCTTCAGGCGGCGTTGCGCAAAGTTTTGGGCGACCATGTAACGCAAAAAGGGTCTTCGGTAACGCCGGACGGTTTGCGTTTTGACTTTAGCCAGCCGCGTCAGATTACGGCGGAAGAATTGCGAGCCGTCGAAACGGAAGTCAACAAGAGCATTTTAAAGAATCTGAAAGTCACGACGCGTTTAATGTCTCCCTCCGACGCGATAGAGGAAGGAGCGATGGCGCTGTTCGGGGAAAAGTACGGCGACGAAGTGCGTGTCGTATCGATGGGCGAAGGCGAAAAGCGCGTTTCGATAGAGCTTTGCGGCGGGACGCACGTTCACAGGACGGGCGATATCGGCAGCTTCCGCATCATATCGGAAAGCTCTTTGGCGGCGGGTGTTCGCCGTATAGAAGCGGCGGCAGGTCTTGCGGCGTTAAAGTATGCCGAATCTCGGGACGATATTTTATCCGAGGTTTCTGAAAAACTGAAAGTTTCGGCGTCCGAAATTCCCGCCCGCATCCAGTTGATGCAAGACGAAAAGAAACGTTTGGAACGCGAATTGTCCGACACGCGCAAACGGATGGCTTCGGGCGGAGCGGCCGATTCCGAAACAAAGACGGTGAACGGCATTAAGTTTATCGGACAAATTCTTTCCGACATTCCTGCCAAGGAATTGAAAGGCATGGCGGACGAACTGAAAAAGAAAATCGGTTCGGGCGTTGTTGCGTTGGTTTGCACGTCGGAAGGCAAGATTTCCGTTGTTGTCGGCGTTACGGACGATTTGACGGGCAAGATCAGTGCGGTGGATTTGGTTCGTGCGGCGTCTGCGGCGGCAGGGGGCAAAGGGGGCGGCGGACGAGCCGATATGGCTCAGGCCGGCGGTTCGGACGTTACGAAGACGGCTGAAGCTTTGGCTGCCGTAGAACGCGGAATCGGAGCCTGAAATGACCCCCGTTCAGGCAGGTGCGTTTTTAACGATTGATCTGAAAGCGATCGCCGAAAACCGGCGGTCGCTTCAGGCGCATTTAGGGAACGGTACGGAATGCGCCGCCGTATTAAAAGCCGATGCTTACGGATTGGGTGCGGCGGCGGTGGCAAAGGAATTGTATCGCACGGGATGTCGCACGTTTTTTACGGCGTATGCGTTTGAAGGCGAAGCATTACGTCCCGTTGTGCCCGAAGCGAAAATTTATTTGCTTCACGGCGGTTGGGAAGGAACCGAACGGTTGTGCACGGAAAACGGTTTAGTCCCCGTTTTCGGTTCTTTGCGCCAGATTGAAAGCTGGGAAGCCTATGCGAAACAGACGGGACGGACGTTGCCGGCGGCTTTGCATATCGATACGGGGATGAGCCGTTTCGGTTTGAGGGGCGAAAACGTGGACGCTTTTTGCGCCCGTCCGCCCGAAGGATTGAAGTTCGAGCTGGTTATCAGCCATTTGGCGTGTGCGGATGACAGGGATTCTGCGAAAAATAACGCTCAGCTGATCGCGTTCGATACGGCGTGCGACCGTTTAAAAGAAGCGCTGGGGTACGATTTTAAACGCAGCCTTGCCGCATCGGACGGCAGCCGTTTGCCCGATTCCCGTTTTTATAAGGATATTGCGCGTCCCGGCATAGCGCTTTACGATAATGCCGTTCGTTTGGATGCGCGCGTTTTGGCGGTTTTTAACGCAAAAGCGGGACAGACGGTCGGCTACGGCGCGACATTCGAATTAAAAGAAGACAAAAGGCTTGCCGTGCTTTCTATCGGTTATGCGGACGGGTTTCCCAAATCGCTGTCAAACAAAGGAAAGGTCGTTTTGTGCGGTCGGAAAGTCCCCGTTTTGGGGCGCGTGTCGATGGATTTGACCGTTGTCGACGCGACGGGAATCCCCTACGAAGAATTAAGAGCCGCGGAAACGGCAGAAATCTTCGGAGGGGAAATTCCGTTAAAAGAATTCGCAGGGCTTGCGGGAACAATTGATTATGAAATCCTGACAAAGCTCGGCAATCGGATTTACCGCCGTTATGTCAATGAAGGAGGCGAAGGATGAATATTTTTGCTCCCGTCGGACGCGTTTTTTTGAATTTTTTACGCTCAACGGGCAAACTGACCCTGTTTACGCTTAACACGCTGTCTCATTGTGTGCGCCCGCCGTTTTATTTCCGTTCTTTGTTTTCGCAGATGGTGGAAATCGGCTTTTATTCTTTGCCGGTTGTCGCTTTGACGACGATGTTTTCGGGAATGGTCATTGCGTTGCAAAGTTATTCCGGATTGTCGGGCTTTTCTTCCGAAGGAGTGGTTGCTTCGGTTGTGGAATTGACGATTACCCGCGAATTGGGCCCCGTGTTGGCGGCGTTGATGGTTGCGGGGCGCGTCGGTGCGGCAATGGCGGCGGAATTGGGGACGATGCGCGTTACCGAACAAATCGATGCGCTGACGACGTTGTCGACGAATCCGTTTAAATATTTGATTGTGCCGCGCGTGTTGGCGGGAACGCTGATGTTGCCCGTTTTGGTTTTGATCGGCGATGTTATCGGAATTTACGGCGGATATTTGATTTGTTATTACAAATTGGACTTTAACGCCGTTAATTTCCTTCGAAACACGTGGGATTTCATGAAGGCGGTCGATATCGTGTCCGGATTGACCAAAGCCGCCGTGTTCGGTTTTATCGTTACGTTATTGGGATGCTATAACGGTTATCATTCCAAAGGCGGGGCGGAAGGCGTCGGCAAAGCAACGACGAATGCGGTCGTTTCGGCGTCGATTTTGATTTTAATCTGCAATTATATGCTGACGGAACTGTTCTTTACGAAATAAAAGGGGGCTTTGATGAGCGAAGAATTAAAGGTTCAAATGACCGACGTTCACAAGGCGTTCGGGAAAAAAGTCGTTTTGGACGGCGTCAATCTTCAAGTCAGAAAAGGCGAATCGCTGGTTATCATCGGCGGGTCGGGTACGGGAAAATCCGTAACGATCAAGTGTATTCAGGGGTTGCTGGTTCCCGAATCCGGATCGATTAAGGTGGACGGACGCGAGATTATCGGGCTGTCCGAAAAAGAAATGGAAAAAGTCAATTCAAAGACGGGAATGCTGTTTCAGGGAGCGGCGTTGTTTGACAGCCTGAATATTTGGGAAAACGTGGCGTTCGGCTTGATAGAAGGCAAGAAGATGAAGCGTTCTCAAGCCAAAGAAATCGCCATTGAAAAATTACGTCAGGTCGGACTGTCTCCCGACGTTGCGCCGCTGTATCCGGACGAGCTGTCGGGCGGCATGAAAAAGCGCGTCGGTCTGGCGCGCGCGATAGCGACATCGCCGGAATTGATATTCTTTGACGAACCGACGACGGGTCTTGATCCGATTATGTCGGACGTTATCAACGATTTGATTCGCAGTTGCGTTTCCGATTTGGGGGCAACGTCCATAACGATTACGCACGATATGTCTTCGGTGCGCAAAATCGCCGACAAAGTCGCCATGTTGTATAAAGGCAAAATAATCTGGTACGGTTCAGCATCAGAAATTGACCATACGGACAACCCTTATGTCGAACAGTTTGTGAACGGGCGTGCGGACGGCCCGATACGGATGGAAGTGCGTGGCTAAGAAAACGTCAAGATTTGTTTGCCAGAACTGCGGCGCCGTTTTTCCCCGTTGGGCGGGAAAATGCGAAACGTGCGGCGAATGGAACACGATTATTGAAGAAGAATCGCCGTCTTTGAGCATGCCGAAAGCAACGGGCGGACAAGGCGGACGCAAAATAGAATTTGTAAGTTTGGACGGCGTTCCCGAAACGTCTTTCAGATTAAAATCGGGTATATCCGAATTCGATCGCGTCTGCGGCGGCGGTTTGGTTGCGGGGTCGGTTTTGTTGATCGGCGGCGATCCGGGAATCGGGAAATCGACTGTTTTGTTGCAGGTAACGGGAGCTTTGTCAAAAGTATGCAATGCCGTCGGGAAACCCGTCAGGTGCGTGTACATTTCGGGGGAAGAATCCGTTGATCAGGTTCGATTGCGGGCGGCACGGCTGGGGTTGGCATCGGCAAAGGTGGATTTGGCTTCTGCAACGAACGTCAGGGATATTATTGCGACTTTGGACACGGGAGAAGCCCCCGATGTCGTTGTGATCGATTCGATTCAGACGATGTTTTCGGATGCTTTGGATTCTGCGCCGGGAACCGTCGGTCAGGTCAGAGCGTGCGGCAACGAGCTGATCAGGCTTGCGAAACGTCGGGGCTTTGCGTTGTTTTTGGTCGGGCACGTTACCAAAGAAGGCACGTTGGCGGGGCCTCGCGTATTGGAACACATGGTTGATACGGTTTTGTATTTCGAAGGCGATCGCGGGCATCATTTCCGGATTTTGCGCGGTGTAAAGAACCGTTTCGGTGCGACGGACGAAATCGGCGTTTTTGAAATGACGGACAAAGGATTGTGCGAAGTCCCCAATCCTTCGGCGCTGTTTTTGGCGGAACGCAGAGGCAATATTTCGGGATCGTGCGTTTATGCGGGCATAGAAGGGTCGCGTCCGATGCTGGTAGAGATTCAGGCGTTGGCGGGATTAAGTTCGGGCGGTTCGCCCCGTCGTGCCGTCGTGGGGTGGGACAGCGCGCGTTTGGCGATGGTTTTGGCGGTTTTGGAAGCGCGTTGCGGCATAAAAATGTCGGACAAAGATGTTTATTTAAACGTTGCGGGCGGCATTCGTTTGACGGAACCTGCGGCGGATTTGGCGGTGGCGGCGGCTTTGCTGTCTTCGGTGTCTCAGATTCCCGTTCCCGCCGATATGGTTGTTTTCGGCGAAATCGGGCTGTCGGGAGAAGTCCGTGCGGTGCCTCAGCCGTCTTTAAGACTAAAAGAAGCGGCAAAGCTCGGATTTTCAAGAGCTTTAATTCCTCCCGCCCGCGTTAATAAAAAATCAGTAAAAGAATCGGATACTGGGTTGAAGCTAAACGAAATCGGACATTTAAAGACATTGCTTGATATGTTCGGAATGATTGAAAACAAACGGGAATCGTGATGGAACAGCTGACAGGGACGGATATATTCGTAATTGCGGTGTTGTTAATATCCGGGCTGTTGTCTTTAAGCCGCGGGTTTGTCAGCGAAATGCTGGGAATAGGCTCGTGGTTTTTGGCGGCTTCGGCAGGGTTTTATCTGATGCCGTATTTGGCGCCTTATCTTTCCCGTTATATTTCGAATCCTCTCTTTGCCAATTTGGCGGCGGTAATTATTGCGTCTTTGCTGACTTTGGTCATTTTGACGATTTTGTGTTCCAAAATAACGATCAAAGTTAAAAAAAGCGTTTTAAACCGTTTGGATCATTTTTTGGGATTGCTGTTCGGGCTGTTGCGCGGCCTGATTATTTTGATTTTAATATACTTTATCATATTAACGCTGGCGCCGAAAAAGCTGCCCGATTTGCGCGAAGACAGTCTGACAATGCCGTATTTGGAAACGGTAACGGACAGCGTCAAGGGACAATTGCCCGAATCCTTGTTTGATACGCCGACGAAAAAGGACGATTCTGAGAGCAATCTGGACGAGTTGTTTGAAAAATTGAACGATATGAAAGAAATTCAAGGACAGCCGAAGAAACAGAAAACGCCTGAACAGGATCTGTCAACGCCGTCCGAAAAAGTTCCTTTAGATCCGTTCACGCAGGAACCGATGAGCGAAAAGCCCGTTGCGCCGGAATCATTGCCTGACGAAGGCGAAGAACTGTTCAAGCTGTTGAACGCACCGGAAGTCAGCGAACAGACAGGCGGCGAAGAAACAGGCTATGACCGTCAGGAACGCGAGGACATGGAACGCCTGATTATGGAAAACATTGACGAAACGGGGAGTGTTGTCCCGTGAGCAGAACCGTTTTAGCATTGGACAGTACGCATGATGCGTGTTCGGTTGCCGTCGTTTGCGACGACGGAGAAGTATTGGCTTTCGAACTTTCCGAAATGGAACGCGGACAGGCGGAAGCTTTGATGCCGATGGTTAAAGAAGCGATGGATAAAGCGAAATGCGAATTTTCCGATTTATCCTATATCGCGGTAACGGTGGGGCCCGGTTCGTTCACGGGCGTTCGCGTCGGTCTTGCGGCGGCACGGGGGCTGGCTTTGGCGGCAAGGCTGCCGATGGCGGGCGTTACCGTATGCGAAGCGGCAGCGTTTGATTTTTATAAAAAGTTCCCGAATGACGATCGGCTTTTGGGGGTCGTTTTGGAAACGAAACGCGATGATTTTTATGTGCAGTTTTATAAAGACGGAGCTCCGTTAAGCGAGCCGTACACGGCTTTTCCCTCGGAATTAAAAGAAAAAACGGACGCCGTTTTTATCGGGAACGGCACGCTTCGTTTAAAAGAGGAAATTCCCGAAGCATGCATTGAAGAAATGCCGATGCCGACGGCGCTGACGGCGGCGTTCCTTTCGTTTGACAAGGTAGCATCAGAAACATACCCTTTGCCGCTTTATTTGCGTGAAGCCGAGGTGACACTATGCAGGAAATAAAAGAATGCGATGCATCGTTTGCCAAAACGTATGCCGACATTCATTCCGCCTGTTTTAAAAAAGGCTGGAACGAAGCAACGATGCGCCAAATGCTTTTGATGCCGGGGGCTTTGGGAATGATTGCGTATGAAGATTCCAAGCCTGCGGGAATTATTATGTATGCGTTCAGCCCCGGACAGGCGGACATAGTGGCTTTGGGCGTTCTGCCCGAATATCGGGGGAAAAAGATTTCGGATGCTTTGGTTGATCAGTCTTTTTCCGTATTGCACGAACGCGGGGTATGCGAAATTTTTTTGGAAGTCGCCGTTGATAACGACCATGCGATTAACTTATACCGTCGACACGATTTTCAAACGGTCGGACGCCGCAAAAATTACTATGACCGCGGGGACGAAAAGATAGACGCTTTGGTCATGCGTGCGGATTTATAATTTTGTTCGCCGCATTTCAGGGTGATTGCGGCGGCTTGTTTTTTAGCTTCGGTCAACACGAACGCTCCTGCGGACAAAGGCAGGTATGACATAAATTCATCCAAGATGTCGACATTGTGCGTATAAGCGGCGGGCGGCAGGAAAACGGCGCTTTTTTGGTATTTGACGGACAACAGGCTTTCGTTAATCAAGCGAGCGGCTTCTTTCGGCGAAAAAAGCGTGTTTTGCATGGGGGGCGCTATTTTTTTTATTCCCCACAGGCTGAATTTGTTCGGGGTAATGCAAATAAGCGAACCGTTGTTGACAAGGACGCGGCGGATTTCTTTCAGCAAAGCTTCCGGTTGCAGGATTCGTTCCAAAGCATTGACGGCCAGTACGGCGTGAAACGAATCGTTCGGGAACGGCAAAGAGAGAGGCGAAACTTTTAAAGAAGACGGGTCTTCGGGATATTCTGCGGGATCGGCTTCAACGATGATTTGGGGATTTTTTCGTTTTAGCGCCGAGTAGAAGGGGGTTGCGTATCCCAAGGTCAGGAAACGCAGATTTTCGGGGACTTTCCATCTGTTATCGATCAGAGCCGAGAGCTGATCTGCGACGCTTCTGCCGCATCTTGAGGCATAAAAAGCGCCCAAAGTTTGGTTAGAAGGATTTTCCACAACGACTCCCGTAAAAAAAGACCGCATATCAACGCACCGAACAGGGTACATTAAAATGCGGTCAGTTATAAAGCAGTTTTATCCGGAGTCTGATAGATATTCTGCTTTTTTTGATGTTTCCTACCAAAGGAGATTGGATATTATAATTACATATAATTATTTATTTGTATAGTATTATTTTTGAAAAACATGTACGTCACGCTGAGGGAAAGGGAAAGACAGTCCCGCTTTTTCGATTTCGGTTTTGACTTTTTTATTGATATCCCATTGGACGTCCCAGAAATCGGCATTATTTGTCCATGCACGCATTTCGATGATGACGGAACTGCTGGCCAATGATTTTAAAAAGATTTGCGGTTCTGGATATTTTAAGAATCTCGGTTCGCTTTCGATAATGCTTTTCAGGACGCTAAAGGCGGTTTCGACGGAATCGTTATAAGCGATGCCGACTTCGATGCTAAGGCGTCGCGTCGGATTATGGGAGTGGTTTTTGATCGGCGCACCCCACAGGACGCTGTTCGGGACGGTAACGTTCAATCCGTCAGGGGTTTCAAGTTCGGTCATAAAGAGGTTAAGCTCTTTGACTTTACCGCTGACCGAGGGGGCTTCGATATAATCGCCGAATTTAAAGGGGTGCAGGAATAACAGCATCAATCCTGCGGCGATGTTGGAAAGTGTATCTTTTAACGCCAGTCCGACGGCGATTCCCGCAGCGCCGAGCAGAGCGAAGATGCCTGTCGTATCGACGCCGAAGACGCTGAGTATGGCGAGCAGAGCGGCGCCGAAAGCGGCATATCGGACGATGGTTTTTGCCAAGGGCAGAAAAGTGTTGTCAAGTTTTTGGATTTTGTCGAACAATTTTTCCAATGTTTTTCCGGCGATACGCACGAAGACTTCGGCAATGGCGAGAACAAGCATGGAAATAATGATTTTGGACAGCATCGGATGGATGCCCGGCACGTAGAAATGAAGCAGATCAGACATGAAAGATTCTCCGTTTAAGGTAAAACGGAAACAGGATAGCTTTTTTTACGGGTAAAAGGAATAGGGAGGGTTTAGCGTTTTTTTCTTTTTTTGTTCGTTTATTTTTTATTTGGCGTGCTTTTTTCTTTTGGGCTTTGATTTCAGCCAGCCTTTTTCGTTCCAGCTGCATCAGGTCGCAGGTATTTTTTTTCTTGTCCCAAGAAATTCCCGCATTTTCGCAAGTTTGTATGGCGCGGGCTTTGTCCAGAGCCGGCAGGAAGAAATTCGGGCTTTCTGCGGTCAGGGACAGAAAAGCGATGAACAAAGGTGCAGCCAGATTTGTAAGAAAGCTTTTCGGTTTGATAAAGACTTCATAACACAGAAAAGCGCCGAAGACATAAACGGCAGCGGCAAAGATAAGGGCGCCGCGCATTTGTTTTTGTGCGCTTTTGGTATCCAGGAATTCCGGTTCATCCGGGAATGCCAGCATAACTCGGGAAAAATCGACGGGAAGATTGATCCAATCTTGTACGATTTTAAAACCCGGAGCAAGCAGCAAAGCCAGATTTAATAAGAAAAGGCACCAATGCAACGCGGAAAGGGAACGCGAAGCCGCCGTTTCGTAAGGGGAGGAAGCTTTCATACAATTCCTTAAGTTTTTTATATATTTTTAACCTTTCTTTTAAAGGAAAGGAAGCATAAAACTTCTGAACGGTAAAAATGCTTGTCGTCGGGCGAACAGAAGTATATTTTCAAGTTGATTTTAATTTTAGGGGAAACGCTGATGAATCCTTCACAAAAAGAGTTTTTGCTTAATGCGTTTGCATCATATATCCGTCAAACGACGATTGCGACGAAAGGCGCCGTTATGGAAGCGTATCGCGATTATCCGGATTTGACGGAAGAACTGTTGTCTTATTTTTCGATGAAATTTGACCCGGATGCCCTTTCGTCAAAACCGGAATTGGAAAAGCGCGAAGCCGAAATTTTGGAAAAGATGCCGAAGAACCCGTCGTTAAAGGCGGTGTTTTCGGTTTTAAAAGCGATGGTTCGGACGAATTTTTACCAAGACGGCAAAGATTATGTTTCTTTTAAGTTTTTAAGCGGTCGCATTCAAGGATTGCCGAAACCCGTTCCGATGGCTGAAATATTTGTATATTCTGCGGCGGTTGACGCGGTTCACCTTCGTTTTGGCAAGATTGCGCGCGGCGGCATCCGTTGGTCTGATCGCAAGGAAGATTTCCGCACGGAAGTTTTAAGTCTGGTCAAAGCCCAGCAAGTCAAGAACGTCGTTATTGTTCCCGTCGGATCAAAAGGCGGATTTTTCCCGAAACATCCTCCCGAAAACGCCGATCGCCGCGAAGTGGTCGCGAACGCCGTTGAATGCTATAAAACGATGATTCGCGGTTTGTTGGACATTACGGACAATATTGTTGCGGGCAAAGTCGTTCATCCTTTGCGTACGGTTTGCTATGACGGGGAAGATCCCTATTTGGTTGTTGCGGCGGACAAAGGTACGGCGGATTTTTCCGACATAGCGAATGCGCTGTCTGCGGAATACGGCTTTTGGCTTGGCGACGCCTTTGCGTCCGGCGGTTCGGCAGGCTACAGCCACAAAGGCATGGCGATTACGGCGAAAGGATCTTGGGAAAGCGTCAAGCGCCATTTTGCGGAAATGGGCAAAGACTGCCAGAACGAAGACTTCACCTGTGTCGGCGTCGGCAGCATGGCGGGCGACGTTTACGGCAATGCGATGCTGTTGTCAAAGCATATTAAGCTGATTGCGGCGGTCAACCATTCCAATATATTTATTGATCCGAATCCCGACACGGCGGTTTCGTTTAAAGAACGCGAACGCCTGTTTAAGGAAGAAGCGGGCTGGGCGGCATACGACCGTTCTTTGCTGTCGGCGGGCGGAGCCGTCTATGATCGCAAGGAAAAGAGCATAACGCTTTCTGCCGAAGCGTGTCGTGCTTTGGGGACGAATACGCAGGTAATGACGCCTGACGAACTGGTCAAAGTGATTTTGAAAGCGCCCGTTGATTTGATTTATTTCGGAGGCATCGGGACATATGTGAAATCGACGTCGGAAACGCAGGTTGAAGCAAAGGACGCTGCCAACGCGGGTTGCCGCATAGATGCAAGCGAACTTCGCGCGAAATGCATAGCGGAAGGGGCGAATTTGGGCTTAACCCAGCGTGCCCGCATAGAATATGCGTTGGCGGGCGGGCGTTTGAATACGGATGCCGTTGACAATTCGGGCGGCGTTGACTGTTCCGACCACGAAGTCAACATCAAGATTATGCTGAACGCGGCGATGGCGGAGGGACGGCTGACGTTTGAAGGCAGGAACGACCTTTTGAAATCGATGACGGACGAAGTCGCGGCGTTGGTTTTAAAGGACAACTACCAACAAAACCGTATTTTGTCGTATATGCGCCACCGCGGGGCGAAGAGTGTTCCGGGCAACAAGAAACTGATGAACCGTTTGGAAAAATCGGGGCGTTTGGACAGGGCTTTGGAATTTTTGCCGACGGATGCCGAAATGGATGCGCGTTTCAGCCGCGGAGAAGGCTTGACCCGTCCGGAACTGTGCGTTTTGATGGCGTATGCCAAAATGTCGTTGTACGATCATATTTTGAACAGCGATTTGCCGGACGATCCCGTGATGGCGGAAAATATTCTGCTGTCGTATTTTCCCAAAGAACTTCAAACGTTATGGCGTGCCGATGCTTTGAAACATCCGTTGCGCCGTGAAATTGCTTCGACGGTTTTGGCAAATAACATGGTTAACCGCGTCAGTATTAACTTTGTCGGAAAGATGCGTCAGGAATGCGCGGCGTCCGTGGCCGAAGTGGCAAAAGCATATTTGGTAACGGCGATGGCGTACGATACGGAAAGCCTGTTTGCTTTGATTGAACGCAAGAGCGGCGATATTTCTTCGGAAGAAGAAGGAATTTTGACGCGTCGTTTGGTTCTTGAAATCGAAAACATGGTTTTGACGTTGTTGCGTCGCGGACTGGAAGGCTCTGTCAGGGAAGAGGCGAGGATTCTCGCGTCGCATCCCGACGAGAAATTCGCGTCGGTCAAAGAAGCGCTGTCCGCCTGATTTTAATTTTTTAGACAAGCCCCGACTCGTTAAGAATCGGGGCTTTTTTTTATTTTTAAGGAAATTTTTTGCCGTTTTGTTCTTTTTGAGGGCGAAAGATTTAAAGTTTTAAAATTTTTGAACGAAAAAATTAAGGAAATATTTCCGAAATATGGCAAAATTATGGCAAAAACGAAGTTCCGCCTACCCAAAAACCGATTTTTGTGCTATATAATAACGATGCAGACGGGAAGCCGCGAGCTTGATGAGGAGGCTTCCTTTTTTTGCGGCAAATGAACAACGGGCTTTCTTCAAATCGGATGGAGGGGCTTTTTCTGCCGCTGCAGTGCAACTTTCCGAGAAGATGGGAAAATTGAAATGTCTAAAGAAACTTCTTTTTCTGCCGGTGATTTTGTTGTTTATCCGGCTCACGGCGTCGGTAAAATTTTAAGCATAACCAAAGATACGGTCGCCGGACAGGAATTGGAACTGATTGCCGTTCATTTTGACAAGGATCGCATGACGTTGCGGGTTCCCATGGTCAAGGCAAAGAATTCGGGTTTGCGAAAGCTGTCGAATCGCAACGTTATGGAAACGGCTTTGGAAACGTTGAAGAGCAAGTCAAAGGTCAAACGTACGATGTGGAGCCGTCGCGCTCAGGAATACGAAGCGAAAATCAATTCGGGCGATCCGATATCGATTGCCGAAGTCGTGCGCGACTTATACCGTTCTCAATCACAGTCGGATCAGTCTTACAGCGAACGCCAGATTTACGAACAGGCGCTGGACAGGCTGGCGAACGAATTGGCGGCTTTGGAAAAGATTAACACGCAGGATGCCACGACGAAATTGTGCAATATATTGCAACTGGCGGGCTGATCTTTTAAGGATTGATTTTAAAAAAGCGGCTTTGAAAAGAGCCGCTTTTTTTATTTTGTCAATTCATTCATCTTTTCTTTTAATGCCAACAAATCATGCCAAGCGGCTTTTTTCTGAGCCGGAGAGCGCAACAGAAACGCGGGATGAAAAGACGGCATGGCGGGCAGTTCCGTATTTTCAGAGGCATACGTCAGCCATTTCCCGCGGATTCGCGTAATGCCCTGAGTTATGCCTGTCAATGCCGCCACGGCACTGCCGCCCAACAACAGAAGGATTTTCGGATTAACTAAAGCGATATGGCGTTTTAAAAACGGCAAAAAGAGAGAGACTTCTTCTTCGGAGGGTTTTCTGTTCGCGGGGGGATGCCACGGCAGGACGTTGGAAATATAAACGCTTTCGCGGTTTAATCCGACGGAGGCCAGCATTTTATCCAAGAGCTGTCCGCTGACGCCGACGAAGGGGATTCCCTGTCTGTCTTCTTCATTACCCGGGGCTTCGCCGATGATCATGACGTCGGCGTTCGGGTTTCCCGTTCCGAAAACCATGTTTGTTGCGCTGTTTTTCAAAGGACAACCGTTGAAATTTAGCATGACAGACTTTAAATCCTCAAGAGACGAGGCTTTTTGAGCCAACAAAGCCGTTCCTGCGTCTGCGGCAAGCGGACGTTGAGCGGGTTCGGTTGCCGTTGCGGGTTTGGGAGTTGGAATCGGCATTGATTTTCCGACGTTCTGCGGAGTCGCAGCCGAAGTTTCGAAACGGTTTTGCGGGCTGTCAAGGATGCACTCGTCGACGCCCGCCGTTTGATACCATTTCAGGATTTCCACGGTATTGAAAGAATTATCGCTCATGGCGGATACGGTATCATATTTTGGAGTTAAGTGAAATTTTTTGAAAAAAATTTGTGATTCGGAGAACAAAAAGGGTATTCTTTAAGAGAGTTTGTTGTCAAAGCTTTGGGAAAAAGGATGAGGACGAAGGCATTTTGGCTTTTTTTATCGCTTTTGGCGGCGTGTGTTCCCGAGAACACGGCGGGCAGTGCCGCTTTTGACAAGAGCGAACATAAAGCGGCCGTTAAAACCGAAAACAAAGAAGCTGAAGAATTATCTTTTTCGGCGGATGCCGTCGGTCCGTACATACTTTATTTGCAAGCCAGACAGGACGGCGATTATGAGAAGGCCGTTTCGTTTTTGTCTGCGACGGTCAAGGCAGATCCCGATAATGCGGCATTGATTTCGGAAATGTTGTCGCTTTTGGCGTTGGAAGGGCGCACGGCGGAAGCGATGCCGTATGCTCAGGCGGAATTAAAGAATGATCCGTCATCGCTTCTTGCGGCATTGGTTGTTATTGTCCAGAACGTCAAGGACGAAAGATATACGGATGCCTTAGCCGTGTTAAAGGATTTTCCGCATAAGAAAGAGAATGCTTTTTTGGTACCGCTTTTGGAATCTTGGGTTTATGCGGGAATGGGGCGTCAGGAAAAGGCTTTGGAAACGCTGGAAGCGGTCAACGGGCGCGGTACGGAAGCTTTGTACGTGTTTCACAAGGCTTTGATGAACGATATGTTCGGCGAAGAAAGCGATGCCGAGGAGAATTACGAACTTTTGTTGCAAGAGCCCGGCGGTCTTTCGTTGCGGGCGGCGCAGACGTACGGTAATTTTTTGCTACGGCGCAACGACATAAAGAAATTTTCCGTTTTGATGGAAGCTTACAGAAAGACCAGCCGCTCTTACACATTAACGGACGAAAGCTTTTTTACGGCGGGCAAGCGGCCGTCGTCTTCGGAAATACCGATGAGCGTTCCGACGGCTCAGGCGGGTATGGCAGAGGCTTTTTTCGACGTGGCGAGCAGCCTGTCGGGCAAAGGGGGGCCGGACAGCGCGCTGTTTTTTATACGGTTTGCGCTTTATTTGGATCCGAAGCTTTCTTTGGGACGCGTTTTGCTGGGCGAGCTTTTGGAAACGCAGGGGCGTTATGCCGAAGCCATGGAGCTTTACGAAAGCGATTCGGAAGATTCGGAAACGTATTATGCCAGCCGTATGCGTTTAGCATTGTTGCAGGCTCAGCAAAAACAGATAGCCGAAGCGGAAAAGACGTTGGAAGATTTGGCATCGAAACGCGGGGATCTTCCGTTGCCCTGGATAGAAACCGGCGACATTCTTTTGACGGACAAGCAATATGAGGAAGCGGCAAAGGCATATACAAAAGCGATAGAAAAGATACCGTTTCCGCAAAAGCAACATTGGTCATTGTTTTACAGCCGCGGTGTTGCCTATGAACGCAGCGGGCGTCCGAAAGCGGCGGAACAGGATTTGATTCAGGCTTTGATATTAAGTCCCGATCAACCTTTGGCGTTAAATTATCTGGGGTATTTCTGGCTGGAGCAGGGCAAGAATATCAAGAAAGCCAAAAATATGTTGGAGCGTGCGGCGATTCGTGCGCCGAACGAAGGCTTTATCGCGGACAGTCTGGGGTGGGCTTATTATATTTTGAAAGATTACAAACGCTCAGTTCCCGTTTTGGAAACGGCTGTTTCTTTGGATCCCGGCAGTGCGGTGATCAACGATCATCTGGGGGATGCGTATTGGCGCAGCGGTCGCAAACGCGAAGCGCGCTATCAATGGCGCAAGGCGCTGGACGTTAATGACGATTTTATGCCCGGCGATCGCGCGCGTACGGAAGCGAAACTTGAAAAAGGTTTGGATGTCGTCGGGGACAAGGTGGTTGCCGGCGAATCGGGGCTTGGCGTTAAAACGGCGTCAGATGATACAAAGGCAAAAGAGAAGCAGGGCAAAGGAAAGAAGAAATGAGCTTTCGGGCTTTGGCTCCGGCGAAAGTGAATTTATACCTGCACGTCGTCGGGAAACGTCCTGACGGTTACCATTTGCTGGACAGTTTATTTGCATTTACGGAATACGGCGACGTTGTCGAAGCTTTTCCGTCGGAAGAGCTTTCTTTGGAAATAAAAGGGCCTTATGCCGCGGGGCTGTCGTGCGGGGAAGATAATATCGTCATAAAAGCGGCATTAAAATTATCGGAATTTTGCAAAGTTCCCGCGAAAGCGCGTCTTGTTTTGGAAAAGAATCTTCCCGTTGCGTCGGGAATCGGAGGCGGTTCGTCGGATGCGGCGGCGGCGCTGAAGGTTTTGCAAAGATTATGGAACGTTGATTTGTCTTGGGACGATTTGTTGTCGTTGGCGCTGTCTTTGGGTGCGGATGTTCCGTCATGTTTGCGGGCGCGCCCCGTTCATGTTTCCGGGATAGGCGAGATTTTGGAAGAAATTTCTTCCGTACCTCGTTTGTTTGTATTGCTGGTTAATCCGAACAAGCCCGTATCGACTCCGCAAGTTTTTAAGGAGCGCTGCGGAGATTTTTCACGAGCAATGCCGTTGACGGCGCAAGAATTGATGCCGCAAAATTTTATAGAAGCGTTGAAAGCACGGCATAATGATTTGACCGACGGGGCGATAAGAGTTGAACATGCGGTCAAAGATGTTTTGGAAGCTCTTGAAAAATATGAAGATTCGGTTCTTTCCCGCATGTCGGGCAGCGGCGGGACGTGTTTTGCATTGTTCACGGATGAGGGGCGGTTATCGGCGGCGAAATCGGATTTGGAAAAAAGCCATCCGTTTTGGTGGGTAAAAGAGACGCGGTTTTTATAAAAAATCCGCTTGTGAAATAAATTATACTTATGTATAAAAAAGTCGATTATCCCTTATTTGAGGAATAGGGATTCGTATGCATGGCTCCATTGAAGGGGGAAACGAATGTTAAAGAATCGTCGTGTTTTATCTGTTTTTGCAATAATAGCGGCACTTATTGTTTTGAACGGTTGCCAAAAGAAAAGTGCGACCGGTCAGCAGATGGTAGCGAAGCCGCATGTAACGACGACGTCGGCGCTCAAGAGCGGATATGTAGAACGTTTTGATTTTCCGGGGCGTGTGGATGCGGTGGATTCTGTGACGTTGAAGGCCAGAGTTGCCGGATTTTTAAAGGATCGCCTGTTTGAAGAAGGGGATACGGTCAAGAAAGGTCAATTGCTGTTCACGTTGGAACGGGCACCTTTTGAAGCGGAAGTTGCGCAAGCATCGGCGGATTTGGCGAAGGCCAAGGCGGATGCCAAGAATGCGAAATTGAATTTGGAACGTGCGTTGGAATTGCGCAAGACGGGAAATATTTCGCAGTCAAGCGTTGACAGCAACGAAGCGGCGGACGGTGTGGCAAAGGCTCAGGTGTTGCAGGCACAAGCGACATTAAATCTTGCCAAAATTAATTTGGGCTATACCAGCATCAAAGCGCCGTTTTCCGGCAAGATCGGCTTAGCGGCATATTCATCGGGCGAGTATTTGCCTGTAAATACGACGTTGGCTCAGATTGTAACGATTGATCCGATGAATGTTATTTTTTCGATCAGCGAGAAAGAAATGCTGACGTTGCAGGAAGCCGGGATATTAAATTCGACGGATCATTTATCGATATCTCTGAAGATGGCGGACGGCTCGATTTACCGTTACGGCGGCGAGATTAACTTTACGGACGTTACGGTCAGCGACAACACGGACACTTTGACGTTGCGTGCAGGTTTTCCGAATCCTGCGCAACAGCTGATTTCCGGTCAGTTTGTGACGGTTATATTGGAATATGAATCTCCCGTAGAAAAGATTGTTATTCCGCAGGCATCGCTGATGTCTTCTCCGACGGGCAAGTACGTATATACGGTTGACGCGCAGAACAAAGTAGTGAACCGTCCTGTAACGACGGGAACGGAACAGGGGAAGGACATTGTTATATTAGACGGTTTGGAAGAGGGCGAACAGGTTATTGTTGAGGGGTTGCAGAAAGTCCGTCCGGGTCAGGAAGTCGTTGTGGACGCTCCTGCTTTAAAGAAAGCGGCGGCGAAGCCTGCGTCTTCAAAGACGAGCAATAAAAAATAAGGGGAAAGTAAATGTTCTCTAAGATTTTTATTTCACGCCCCCGTTTGGCGATTGTTGTTTCTTTGGTTATTTTGATTGCGGGTTTGATTTCGATTAAGAACATTCCCGTGGCGCAATTGCCTGACGTTGTTCCTCCTTCGGTTTCGGTTTCTGCGACGTATCCCGGCGCGAGCGCGGAAGTTATCGAACAAACCGTGGCTCAGGTTATCGAGTCGCAGGTCAACGGCGTTGATAACATGCTTTACATGGAATCAAACAGCGCGAACAACGGTACGTATTCTTTGCGCGTGACGTTTTTATTGGGAACGGATCCGGATATGAATACGGTTAACGTTCAAAACCGAGTTAACCAAATTACGACGAAGCTGCCCAGCGAAGTTCAACAACAAGGCGTTACGGTTAAGAAGAATACGACATCAATGTTGATGGCGTTTTCATTGTATTCTCCGGACGGGACTCGAGATAACGACTATCTGGCGAACTACATGAACTCGCACGTCAAGGACGTTTTGTCGCGTGTTCCCGGCGTCGGCGAAGTCAATACGTTCGGCGATACGGACTACAGTATGCGCGTATGGTTGAATTCGGAACGTTTGGCGAATCTCGGATTGTCGAATCAGGAAGTTATTGCGGCGATAGCGTCTCAAAACATTCAGCCTGCGGTCGGTTCCATCGGTGCGTCGCCGGCTCCTGCCGATCAGCAGTTGGAATTTTCTTTAAAGACGGCGGGTCGTTTAAGTACTCCGGAAGAATTCGGCAATATTGTTCTTCGGTCGGATACGAATGGCGGGTTGCTTCGCTTAAAGGATGTTGCCGAAATTAAGTTGGGGGCAACGTCATATTCAGGGACGGCATTTTACAACGGGAACGTTTCATCCGGTGCAATGATTAACTTAGGTCCCGGTGCGAACGCCATGTCTGTTGCGACAAAGGTTAAATCCGAACTGGAAAGAATGAAACAGTTTTTCCCGGACGGTGTTGATTACGCCATTGTTTTTGATACGACCGTGTTCATTAATGCGACGGTTGACGAAGTCGTCCATACGATTTTTGAAGCGTTTATTTTGGTTTTGCTGACGGTTTACCTGTCTTTGGGTACGTGGCGTGCGACGTTGATTCCGGCGGTTGCCGTTCCCGTTTCTTTGATTGGTACGTTTATTTTTATGGGGCCGTTCGGTATTTCCGCGAATACGATTTCTCTGCTGTCCATCGTTTTGGTTATCGGTATCGTGGTTGACGATGCGATCATGGTCGTTGAGAACGTGGAGCGCGTGATTTCCGAAGAGCCTGATATGCCGATTCCGGATTGCGTTGCCAAAGCGATGAGCCAAATTACGGCGCCGATTATTGCGATTACGCTGGTTATTTTGTCGGTGTTTGTTCCCGTGGCATTTATTCCGGGGATTACGGGGCAATTGTATAAGCAATTCGCCATAACGGTTTCGTGTTCGATGTTAATTTCGGCATTGAACGCTTTGACGCTCAGCCCTGCATTGTGCGCGGTTATGTTGCGCCATGAAGAAAAACCGACTCGCGGTTTGGTTCCTTGGTGTATGGCACAGATTGACCGTGCGCGTGACGGTTATACGAATACGGTTCGCCGTTTGGTTCGCCACTCTTCTTGGTCAATTTTGATAATCATCGGCGTTATTGCGGCGGCGCTGGGGTTAAACAAGATTACGCCTGCGGGATTTTTGCCTGACGAAGACCAAGGCGTTTTCATGGTTGACGTTCAGTTGCCCGAAGGTGCTTCGCAGGACAGAACAAAAGAAATTTTGAGAAAAGTCTTTGAGATTACCAAAAGTCATCCTGCCGTAGACAAAGTGATGATGGTGTCGGGGCACAGTATGATTGCGGGTGACGGGTCGAACTTAGGCATGACGATTATCGGTTTGAAGCCTTATGAAGTTCGTCGGGAAACATCGATGCAGGTGGCGGCGATTATTGCGTCGCTGTATCCGAAATATTCGGCGATACAGGGAGCCGTCATTCGTCCGTTTACGGTACCGTCGATTCCCGGTATCGGTATGGCGAACGGTTTTGATTATCGTTTGCAAAATGCGGGCGGGGAAACGCCGCAACAAATGGAAGCGGTTATGAATCAGCTTCTTGAAGCAGCGAACAAAGATCCTAAGTTTAGTATGGTGTACAGTTCGTTTAACACGACGAACCCGCAGTTGTTTGTGGACTTGGATCGCATCAAGACCCAGATTTTGGGCGTCAATGTTCAGGATGTTTACTCTCAGATGCAATCGACATTGGGATATTACTATGTCAATGATTTCATTTTGGGCGGCAAAGTCTATGAAGTGAACGTTCAGGGGCGTGAAGTTGACCGCAGTTCTCAGGAAGACATCTTTAAGTTATATGTTCGCAACGACAAAGGCGGAATGGTTCCGTTACGTTCTCTGTTAACGATTAAGCCGATTTTAGGGCCGCAGGTTTTGACCCGTTACAACAACATGCTGACGGTAAAAATCAACGGTTCGGGCGCCGACGGCGTCAGCTCGACCGATGCGATGACGGAAATGGAACGTATTTCCAAAGAAGTGCTGCCCAAAGGCTATGAATACGAATGGACGGGTATGTCTTTGCAAGAACGCGAAGCGGCAGGACAGACGGCATCGATTTTGGTGTTGGCATTCTTGTTTGCTTATTTGTTCTTGGTGGCTTTGTACGAAAGCTGGATGATTCCCATTCCCGTTTTGCTGTCGGTTTCGGTCGGCTTGTTGGGGGCAATGATCTTTATTTACACGTTCGGTCTGGTGAACAACGTGTATGCGCAAATCGGCTTTATTTTGCTGATTGCTCAAGCGTCCAAGAACGCGATTTTGATCGTTGAGTTTGCAAAGGACTTGCGCGAGGAAGGTCTGTCTCCGGAAGAAGCGGCGACGGAAGCGGCTCATTTGCGTTTCCGTGCGGTTATGATGACGGCGGTTTCGTTTATATTAGGGTTGCTGCCGTTGGTCATTGCATCCGGTGCGGGCGCTATGGCGCGTCGTTCGATTGGTACGACGGTGTTCGGCGGCATGATTGTCGCGACGGCATTCGGTATTTTTATTATTCCGATGTTGTTTGTGGTATTTGTGCGCCGTCGCGAAAAATTCCATACGAAGCGTCGCCAGAAGAAGGAAGCTTACGAAACGAAGCGTGCGGCGAAATTATTGCCGTAACGAAGCAAAGAAAAAGGCGGGAAATTTTCCCGCCTTTTTCATGAAAAGGGTAAATTTACGAAACGGGTAAAAAAAAGAAGCGCAAAAAGCGCCTCTGTGTCACAATGGGTTGGTTCTGGTGCGGAAGGCGGGACTCGAACCCGCACGAGGACAAGCCTCAACAGATTTTAAGTCTGTTGTGTCTACCATTCCACCACATCCGCGCCGGAACAGATACTTGTTTACCACAAGGGACGCCGAAATGAAAAGAAAGTTTTTATTACTGACGATAATTTTTTGCACCGGCTGCAGTGTTTTTGAGGGGCGGCTGCGGGAAGCGGCGTGTGACGGAAATTTATGGGAGCCGTATTATTTTGTAAATTTTGAATACGGGCATGTTCGGATGAGCGATGCGGGCAGGAACGAAGTCGGCAAAGTTGCGTATAAAGCGAAGTATGCGCATGCGGATGTATGCATTGTCGGCTATGAAAGCTATCGCGGGACATCATCGAATGCGGCGTATGAAGCGTATCATAGGGCATTATCGGTTGCAGATGTATTTTTAGAGGTTGGTGTTCTGCCCGAAAAGATATATATTGATATGAAACCCGAATCAGGATTGCCCGCGATGGTTTCTGCGGATCGTGCGACGCAAGAGGGACGTCAGGTGGAAGTACGAATAAGGAAGGGATCTTTTTAACAAAAAAGGGTTCGTTGACACGAACCCTGATTTGGTCGGAGTGATAGGATTTGAACCTACGACCCCTACGTCCCGAACGTAGTGCTCTACCAAGCTGAGCTACACTCCGAAAGTACAAGAAGGCTTATAACGCGATATTTGCTTTCCTGCAAGAGGGTTTTGAGTTTTTTTTATTTTTTTAGGGTGATTGTTGTGAAAAAGAAGATATTTGCGGGTGTTGCGCTGGTTGTGTTAATCGGGGTCGGCGGGTACATATATTGGAGCTGGAACGCCGGGAAGGAAGAAAGCGCATCGTCGGCAACTTTTTTTACGGAAGAATTGGAACAGGCCGACACTTATGATCAGCCGTCGAAGCCTGTTGCCGTTGAAGCCGAAGTCGGTCGCCCTGTTTTTGATATAGTCCGAGTCGAACCCGACGGCAGCATGGTTGCGGCGGGACGCGGCATTCCGAATGATACGCTGTCTTTGATGGACGGAGAGAACGTTTTGGCTTCAGTCAGCGTGGATGATCGCGGGGAATGGGTTTATATTCCGTCGGATCCGTTGATTGTCGGGACGCACGAACTGTGGCTGAAAAACGACGAAGTGCGGTCGCGGGAAGAAGCCGAAATAGTTGTGGTGACGGTTCCCGAAACAAAGAAACAGGACGACACGATAGCGGTTTTGATGTCGTCGGATGCCGAAGACGTCAAGGTTCTGCAAGGGCCTGAAGCATCAGAAACGTCTTATGTCAACATTATGTCGGCGAACTATAACGGCAAAGTTTTTGTCGTTCGCGGAACGGTACAAGGCGAAGGCGAAGTTCGCCTGTATCTTGATAACGTGTATTTAGGGTCTGCTAAGACGACGGAAAACGGCGAATGGTCGTTCAAATCGTACAGAACCATGGAAAACGGTCGCTCTTACACGTTGCGTGCGGACAAAGCCGACGAACGGGGCAAAGTTTCTGCCAGAGCGGAAGTTCCGTTTTCCGTGGCGAAAGGAGCCGACACGTCGAAACAGCGTCGCGTTCGGATAGTCAAGGGAGATAATTTATGGACGATAGCGAAACATTTGTACGGCAGCGGCTTTGCCTATGTAACGATTTATCGTGCGAATAAAGACCAAATAAAAGATCCGAATTTGATTTATCCGAATCAAGTATTTGTTTTGCCCAAAAAAGCGGAAAAATAGCAAGAGAAGTGAAAAAATACTTTTAAGCGGTCAAGGAATCGCTTAAAACAAAAAGACTTTAATTTTCAGGAGGCCTTATATGTCCCGAGTAGATTTATCATGGCGGCGTTACGTTTTGCCCCCCATTCATACGGAAGGGTGGCGTTTTGTCGGAATTTTTGCGGCCGTAACGATGTTGTTATGGATGCTTTGCCGTCCTTTGGGCGTGATAGGCATCGTATTGACGGTATGGTGTTATTATTTTTTCCGTGATCCGGAACGCGTTACGCCGAAGGGGGACAATTTTGTAATCAGTCCCGCCGACGGTGTTGTCAGCAAGATAGCCGAAGAAGTTCCTCCCGAAGAATTGGGGCTTGGTTCTGAACCGATGACGAAGATCAGCGTTTTCATGAGCGTATTTAACGTTCACGTTAATCGCGCGCCGATGAGCGGCAAGATTTCCAAGATAGTCTATCGTCCGGGTGCGTTTGTTGACGTGTCTTTGGATAAGGAAAGCGAAAATAACGAACGCAATCAGCTGGTTATGGAAACGGTAACGGGTCATAAGATAGCGTTTGTTCAGGTGGCGGGATTGGTTGCGCGCCGTATTTTGTGCCAGGTTGAAGAAGGGCGCGAACTGAAAGCCGGCGAACGTTTCGGATTGATTCGTTTCGGCAGTCGGTTGGACGTTTATTTGCCCAAAGACATTGCTCCGTCAGTCGTTGAAGGACAAATCGCCGTTGCCGGAGAAACCGTTTTGGCCGATGTTTCCGTAAAGGGTAAAGGTCGTGAAGGAGTCGTATCGTAAAATGTTAAAAAGTCCTCGTCAGCGGATAAAAGATTTGCCGCTTAACCGTATTGCGCCGAATTTGGTAACGCTGTTTGCGCTGTCTTCCGGGGTAACGTCAATCCGTTTTGCCATGGAAGGACGTTTTCAATGGGCGGTGTTTGCCATATTGATGGCGGCGGTTTTTGACGCTTTGGACGGGCGCGTTGCCCGTATGCTTAAAGGAACGTCCGATTTCGGTGCGGAATTGGATTCTTTGTCCGATGTCGTTTGCTTCGGCGTTGCGCCGGGCTTGCTGATGTATTTCTGGGGATTGGGAACAACGTCTCCCGTCGGCTGGATTTTTGCTTTGTTGGTACCGATTTGCTGCGCATTGCGTTTGGCTCGTTTTAACATCATGCTGGACGATGATCCGTTGCCGAATTATTGGAAGCATTTCTTTGTCGGTCTGCCTGCTCCGGGCGGAGCTCTGGTCGCATTGACGCCGATTATGCTGTATTTCTATTTTCAGGCGCCGTTCCTGCGTTCGGGGTGGTTCGTTGAATTATTCCTGTTTATCAGTGCGTTTTTAATGGCGTCACGTTTGCCGACGATTTCGTTAAAGAAATTCCGCATTCCCGTCCGCTTTGTCATTCCCGTTCTGGCGTGTGCCGGTTTGTTCGCGGGGGCGCTGGTCTATGAACCGTGGCTGACGGTCGGCGTTGTCGGCATTCTGTATTTGCTGAGCGTTCCTTTGTGTTCTTATGTCTTTTTACGTTTGAAGGCAAAAGCTGAAGGAACGGAAACGGAAAAATCCGAAAAAACGGTCGAAGAAGTTAAAGCCTGAGATTTGTTTTGAAACACGACGCCTGTCGGAGCTGTTGCCCCGACAGGCTTTTTTGTGGAGGAAAACTTGTTAGACATCAACGCTTGGACAGGGGATTTTTGTGAAAAGCTGCAGTTCGTTTTCGGGCGAAATCTTTTGTTTGTCGGATTGCAAGGCAGTTATAAACGCGGAGAAGCGACGCAAAACAGCGACATTGATATGGTTGTCGTTTTAAACGAATGCCGAATTCAAGAAATAAAAGCGTACGGAGAAACGGTAAAAAGCATGCCGTTTTCGGACAAAGCGTGCGGTTTTGTCTGTTCGGCAGAGGTGTTGAGAAAATGGCCTCGTTTTGATGTTCTGAATTTGTATTTTGATACGAAACCGATTATCGGCAGGTTGGAAGATTTTATAGCCCCGTTTTCACAAAAAGAAATACGGGAATCTTTGGTGTTCGGGGCATCTTGTCTTTATCACGGAGCCGTTCACGCTTTGATTTTTGATCAGGATTATGAAGCACAGGCGGCGGCATTGTCTAAGGCGGCATTTTTTGCAATAAGGTTGCGCCATTATTTGGAAACGGGGAAACGTACGGAGCGCAAGACGGACATTTTATGCATCGCTGATGAACAAGAACGTCTGATATTGAAAAGGAATGCTTCTGCCGAAACGGTTTTAACGGCGATTGCGGAGTGGAGTGAAAAAATAATCGTCTGAAACGAATGCCGTCGTTTTTATTTAGAAACGAAAAGCCCCGTATCCGACGGGGCTTTAAGTTCAGTGTTTCAAAGTCTTATAAGCGTTTTCGATTTCACTTTGCAGACGGTTTATAAATTCGCGTTTCGGCAATCCTTTGGGCATCTGAGGCAGGATTTTCACCGTGATTGTTCCCGGCTGTTTGACGAAAGCTTTCCTTTTCCAGAATTCTCCCGAGTTTAAAACGACGGGAATAACGGGGACATCACATTGTTCATAGAGCAATCCGACGCCCGGATTATATTTTACGGTTGTTCCGGGCGCCGTTCTGGTTCCTTCGGGGAAAATAACGACGGGGTAGCCTTCTTTTAAACGCTTTTGAGTACCTTCAAGAATGGAACGCATGGCTTTCATGCCTGACGATCTGTCAATGGGGATACATCCCGTCAACAACAAATTCCACCCGAACAAAGGCAACCACAGCAGTTCTTTTTTCAAAACAAAAACGGGGTGCGGGAAAATAGCGTGATATGCGATGGTTTCAAAAGCGGATTGATGCTTTGAAGCAATAATGAAAGCGGAATTTTCAGGTAAATTTTCAATTCCTTCGACGCGGTATTTCAATCCGATCAGGACTTCCATGGCTTTCATGGTGGTGACGGACCAGAATTTTGCAATACCCATGATGGCTTTTCTGGGCAACGGAGCGGTCAGGCACCCGATAAAGGACAGACAGAACGTCCAAATGAAATAGAACAGATTAAACAGGATCGAACGAATATATTTCATTTTAACACTCACTGAGGGTCGGGGATTGATTTTTTAGGGAAAAAGGGTAACGCCTGGCGCAAGGATACCAACAGGAATTTGTTATATTCCGAAATAAGCAAAGCGGCGGTTCCGGGATATTTCCACCATTCGTCATGTTTAAAGTTTGCGGGAAAGACGGGATGGGGAACGATAAAGAAATCTGGCATGGCATTTTTAAATTCCGCGAGGCTTCGGGGCATATGATAGGCGGCAGTTACCAACCTTAAGGAAGAAAAGCCGTTTTTTAACATCCAGTTTTTGCTTTCCAACGCATTTTCCCAAGTATCGAGGGCGACGTGTCCCAAAGTAATTTTATCGGCGATGTCTTCGGGCAAAGTTTCGATGGTTTGTGACAAAAGGCTCCAGTCGACGGACTGATTAACGCCCGAGATGAGCAATTTTTTGGCTTTTCCGTTTTTCAATAAAGCGGTACCCGTTGCGACGCGATCCGTGCCGCCGGTCAGGGTCACGATGGCATCGGTTTCAGCCGTTTCGTCGATTTCGGCGTTTCGGACGCGTTGAGCGAACAAGATCAAGCCGACGCCCCACATCAAGAGGAGGCAGAGCATAAAAAGCGCGGCGAATTTTTTGGATTTCAGCTTCACATCAAACGCCTTAAAGTTCTTTGTACCGTCCAATAAGCCGTCAATGTGGACAGCAAGACGGCGAAAACGGGAATCAGGGAAAGCAAAATCCACGACCAAACATCGAATCTGGCTTCGGACAGTAATCCGCCTCTGATTCCTTCGGCAAGGGAAGACACCATAAAGATGACGGGCAAGACCAGAACGAAACCGATCACGGCACCCAAAGAAGACAGAAAAGCGATGCGTTCTGCATACTGTTTTGCGATATAATCGTCGTGAGCGCCGATTAAGTGAAGCAATTCGATGATGGGTCTGTGGACGTCCAATCCCGAGCACGTTACGTAAATTACGATGATGGATGTCGTCGCGATGACCAAAGCCAAGAGAGAAGAAGCCAGCAAGCTCAGCGTTTGAGCCAGATTGACCAATTTTCCCAACCACAGTTTATGAATATCCAGGGAAGCGTTCGGCGCGCGTTTAGCCAAAACGTTTTTTAATTTATCCAAATCGACGACGGTATCGGGGATCAGCCGAACGTCAATCAATCTGGGCATGGGCAGGTCATCCAACAGGAAAGAATCGCCCAACCACGGTTTCAATAAATCTTTTAACTGGCTGTCCGTTAAGACGTTGGCGGAAGCGACGCCTTCCGTTTTTCTGAGAACGGAAAGGACTTCGTCGGTTTCCAGCTGAGTTTTTTTAATATTGATTTTTCCGTTTTCTTCCAAAGGCAGGATTTGGACGGTTAAAGACCCTGAAATAGAACGGCTCCACCGTCCCAGCATGGAATTCAGGGACAAAGCGCCTGCGGTTGTCAGCCCGGCGAAAAAGACCATAAGCATTACCATCCACGGCAAAAACCAAGCGGATGTATCGGTCGTAAAGGGCAGGTCGCTGTTTTTTCTAAACACGGCGTTCCTCCTGCCTGAACAGGGCGGTTTCGGGGGCGTATCCTGCGGGGAAAATCGACAGTCTGCCGTTTGACAGGTGCATTCTCGGATAAGGAAACGCACGGATCAGGGCTTCGTTATGCGTTGCGATGATGACGGTAGTTCCGCGTCTGTTCAATTCGACGAACAGCCTCAGCAATCGGGCGGCGCTTTTATCGTCCATGTTTCCCGTCGGTTCGTCGGCGACCAGAATTTGCGGTCTGTTAATGACGGCGCGAGCGATGGCGACGCTTTGTTTTTGCCCGCCCGACAATGTCGGAGGTTTTGCGTTCAGATGGGATGCCAAGCCCGTCCAAGTCAGCAATTCGACGACGCGTTTTTGGACTTCGGCTTCGGGCAGACCTGCGATTCTAAGGGGCAGAGCGACGTTATCCACCGCCGACAAATGGTCAAGCAATCTGAAGTCCTGAAAGACGACGCCGATTTTTGCTCTGATTTCCGGCAAGGCGTCCCGAGACGAATTTTGTACGGACTTTCCGAACATTTTGATATGTCCGCGCGTCGGTTTTCTGGACAGGTACATCAGACTTAGCAAAGAGCTTTTTCCCGCGCCGCTTTCGCCCGTCAGGAAATGAAAAGATCCCGAAGGCAAGGCGAATGTAACGTCTTTCAGCACTTCGGGACCCTGCCCGTAGCGCAGACCGACGGCATCAAATTCTATGACGTTGGGCGCATTCACGCAAAAAACACTCCTTGATGTCAAAACACGAGAGTATATTAAACACAGATTATGCACAAAGTTAATCTTTTATATGTAAATTTTGGGCATATTATAAGAAGTAAAACCGAATTTATAACGAAAGAGGCTTTTATGCTTTTGACGTGTCCGAAATGTCAAACGGTCTATGATGCGCCGGCTGATCGGGTGCGCCGTGCCAAGAAGGTGCGCTGCGCTTCGTGCGGGACGGTCTGGATGCCTGATTTGGGCGTTCAAGCGCCTTCATCGGCGGCACAGGAATGGGATGTCCGACAAGGAAAGTTCGGCACCAATGCGCAGGAGGAGTACGTTCCCGAAACAAAAGCCGATCCGAATTGGCAGGCGTTCGGCAGAGAAGGAAAATCCGAAAATCCGGATTGGCAGGCATTTCCCAATGCATCGGGAGAAGGCAATTCCCCCGATTGGCAGGCTTTTTTAAACGGCGGAGGCAAAACTGCGGAATGGGAACCTCAGGAACGGGAAGCCAAACAAGCTCAAGATGCCGCTTTTTCGGATGTTTCGGCGTCATCTTATGCTCCTGCGGGCGATGAACGCGAAGGCGAAGCTTTTGAAGAAAAAAAAGAAAAGTTCGGTTTTTATGATGACGGGGAAGAACCTCCGACGTTTGATTTCAATTCGCCTTCCGAGGGGACGGAGTTGCCCGAAGACTTTAAAATCCCCGAATTTAAAGAGCCGTTTACCCCCGTTGATTATCCCGACAAGACATTTTGGCAGGAATGGTCAAAGCCGTTGTTTTTTCTGTCTCTTTTATGTATTGCGGGGGCGGTGTGGCTGACCTTTTTCCATAAAGTCAAAACGATTCCGATGGCGTTTAAGACGGTAACGTACGAGTTTATAGAAAAAGATTATAAGAAATTTTTGATTATTAACGCATCATTGGAAAATCAATCGCCCGACTATGCCTATCCGCGCCGGTTCAAGGTTGTGTTTTATTCTTCGAACGGCAGGTTTTTGGCTGACCGCGCCGCACCGTCTCCGTTAGGGGCTTTGCCGCCCGGAGAAACGGGAAGCTTTGAGTTAAGGTTCGAACGCCCGCCCGCCCAAGCGGCAAAGGCGGAATTGGTTTTGGATTCCGTCGATTTTTCGGCTCAAGCCGACTTGCCGTCCGCGATTTCCGAGCCCGAAGCCACGGGGCGTCTTAAAAAAATGCAACCCGTCCCCTTAAAAGACGGGACGGAAAACAGGTCGCCCGAAGAAGGAATGCCCGTTCGCGTTCTGCCTCAGGCAGAGGGGAACATTGAAGCGCAACCGCCCGTATCCGGCGGGGAGACGGTTATTCCTGCCACGGCGCCGTCAAACACAGCTCCGTAATATTGTTTATTTCCTGACGTTTTCTGACGACGGCGAACTGATCTCCTTTGACCAGAACTTCGGCGGCAAGAGGATGCATGTTATAGTTTGAGGACATTGTTGAACCGTATGCCCCGGCGGACAGGAACGCGATTAATTCGTCGGAGCGGCAGGCTTGCATGGCGCGTTCTTTGGCAAAGACGTCGCTGCTTTCGCAAACGGGACCGACGATATCGTATTTTTCAATTTCGGCGCTGTCGTTTAACGTGACGGGGACGGCTTTGTGATAAGCGTCGTACATGGCGGGACGAATTAAATCGTTCATGCCCGCATCAACGATCAAAAACGTTTTGGCAGGTGTTTTTTTCGTGCGCACGACACGGGAAACCAGAATGCCGGCATTGGCACACAGGCATCTGCCCGGTTCAAAAATCAAAGTAAGATTCTGTTCGGGAAAATGTTTTTTGACGACGTCGGCGTATTGGGAGAAAGAAGGCGGATTTTCGCCGTCTTTATAAGGGATGCCCAGCCCTCCGCCCAAATCGACGCGACGGATTTCAATGCCGTCGGCAATGAGGGTTTTTAACATGTCGGCGACTTTTTGAAAGGCTTTGTCAAAAGGTTCGGTTTCGGTTAATTGCGATCCGATGTGAACGTCAATGCCTGCGGGATTGACGCCTTTCATTTCTTTTGCCTTTTGATAAAGGGCTCTGGCGCTTTCCCAAGAAATGCCGAATTTGTTTTCCTTTTTTCCCGTTGATATTTTTTCATGAGTGTGGGCATTGACATCGGGATTGATGCGCAAAGCGATGTCGGCGGTTTTGGAAAGCGAACGGGCGACGGCATCAATCATTATCAATTCTTCTTCGGATTCGACGTTGATTTGGCAGATTCCCGCATTGACGGCATCGGTTAATTCTTGTTTTGTTTTTCCGACGCCTGAAAAGACGATTTTTTCGGGCGGAATACCTGCATTCAGAGCCAGCTTTAACTCTCCGCCCGAAACGATGTCGGCGCCTGCGCCCAAATCGGCAAAAGTTTTTAAAACGGCGGGATTTGCGTTGGCTTTGACGGCAAAACAGATCAAAGCGTCGGGATGGCGTTTTTGGATTTCGTTTTTAAAGTCGAGGAAAACGTTTTCCAACAAAGTCGCCGAATAGCAATAAAACGGCGTTTCGACGGCGTCCGCAATAAGGGGGACGGGGACGTCTTCGACATTCAGAACGTTATTTTTGTAAGAGATGAGCGTCATTTTTATCGTCCTTCGGCTTTTGGTCGTTTTGCGTGTTTTCGGGAGTCTTTTTATCTTCCGTCGAATGATTTTCCGTTAAAGCGGGTGCTTTTTCGGGAGATTTCGGAAATTGGGGCGCGGGGTACTGTCTGGGATAGAAGGCGCCGGGCGGATATTCCAAATTTCCCATTTTTCCGCACGCGGCCAATGAGGTAAGGGCAATAGCGGCAATCAGGAATTTTTTCATAAAAGCTCCTTATCGATTCGGGTAAAAGCGTGTATGATAAGCTGACATTTTTTAAGGTTATTAAGGTTAAAACGTGGGCAGGATAGCAAGAAAACTTATTTTTGTCTTCCTCTTTCTGGGGGTAATGTCGCCGTCCTATGCTGATGTGCGCATGAAAGGATTGAATGCGCCCGATACGTTTAAGCTGTATGATTTTCCGCGTCCCGCACCGACGGCAACGTTTAGGGACGGACGGGGCAAGACGGTTTCTTTAAAGGATTTTAAGGGTAAAATATTAATCGTGAACATGTGGGCATCGAACTGTCCGCGCTGTGTTGTCGAACTTCCGATGCTGAACCGCCTGCAACGGGATATGGGCGGGCTGAAATTTCACGTAATTGCTTTGGCGGCGGGGCGCGAAACGCAAACGGGAATTCGGCATCTGTGGGCGAAAAAAGAGCTGTCGGATTTGGATATTTATATTGACGACGGTGATTCTTTTTCGATGGCGGCAGGGGTTTTAGGCTTGCCGACGACGCTTTTGGTCGACGGCGAAGGGCAAGAGCTGGGGCGGATCAGAGGAATGGCAGAATGGGACGGACCGACGATCAAGGCTCAGATACGTGAAATGATACGCCGAGAAAAGGCGAAACCTCCCGTAAAAAAGGAAGAATCGACAAGGCCGAAGAAATCGGAGTCTGATGTTCCGCCGCCTCCCGACAGAAAGAACGAATTTTCGTCATGGTTTAAATAAAGCGGCTTTACGGGCTTTTTTTAAAAAAGCTTGATTCTGGCGAAAAATGAAGTAAAAGAAGGCTTTACTGCATTCTAACGGCGGAGAAGAAAGAATGGCGGAACAAAGATATCTGACGATTTCTTGGGAACAGTTTCACAAAGATGCGCGTACATTGGCATCACGCCTTTTGGATCGCGACGATTTAAAAAAGATCGTTTGCGTAACGCGCGGCGGTTTATTTCCTGCGGCGGTGCTGGCGCGCGAATTGGAAATCCGCTGGATAGATACGATATGCGTTGCCAGTTATGATGAAGAAAGCAGGGACAGCAAAGCGTCAATATTAAAGATTCCCGAAGGGGACGGTGAAGGCGTTTTGGTCGTGGACGATTTGGTTGATTCGGGACGCACGGGGCGCATCATCCGCGAATTGATGCCGAAAGCTTATTTCGTTACGATGTATGCCAAACCGAAAGGTCAGGAAGTCGTGGACGATTTTGTCGTTCCCGTGGATCAGGACGTATGGATTTTATTTCCGTGGGAAGCGGAATTGTCGCCGGCATCTCCGTTGCGCCGCCGTTTGTAAGATTCAGTTTTTTAAAAGAAAAGCCCCGAATGTTCGGGGCTTTTTCATATGAGTGATAAATTTTTATCTGGGTTCCGGTTCGCGGAACAAAGGCTTTCCTTGGAACATTCTGGCGGATTGCGCTTCCATCAAGGTTCCCAAAGACAGCTGACGGTCGCGAATGGCGACGCGCAACTGGTCGGCAGAGGTCGGGTCGGGGTTAGCGAACACGAACCGCAATTCGGGGAACATTGTTTTGATGCCCTGTAATTTTTGATGGATGACCCCTAAGATACCGCGTCCCAAAAGGTCGGCAGCCAATTCTTCGTTTAATCCGCCTGCCGTGGCATATTTGATGACGGAATTCAAAGCGTCTTCAACCGAGTTGGCATGAATGGTTGACAGAACCAAGTGTCCGCTGGTGGCGGCGCGCAGGATCTGGCTTGCGCATTCGGGGGTACGGATTTCGCCGACCAAAATGTAACGGGGTCTGCAACGCAGAACGGATTTCAAAGATTCGCCCCAATCATTATTGATAGGCTCCGTTTGCTTGCATAAGCCTAAGCCGCCGCGTTTTGAAGAATAAATGCCGTCCAAAGGCAATTCGGGAGGATCTTCAATGGTATAGGCGAAACCGCCTTCGCGTTCCAGATATTTGCGCAAAAGGCAAGAGATGGACGTTGTTTTTCCGGCGCCGGTCGGTCCGCCCCACAGCAACAAGCCCGATTCGCGGTTTAACGAAATCAGGTGATTTGTCAGATTTTCGGGCAACCCCAATCTGGCGACATCGGGTGTTTTGCGCGGCATACGGCGGGCTGAATAATGGATTCCTGTCAACGTTGCGACGCGTTCGACGCGGTACATTGTGTTACCGAACGACAGCGAATAGCTGGAACGCCCGTTATACCCTTCATCCAAAGCTTTTCTGAATTCGGGGAGATCGTCGGCGTACAATTCTTTTAATCCGTAACGCGTTTCTCCGTCGTGAACATAGGCGATATTTTCCGGCGTGAAATAAATATCGGAAAAAAGTTGGTCTTCAATTTTAGCCATATAAAAGCCCGTTTACTCTAATCATAATATGGATACACCATAAACGGCGGTCATTTTTTTCTCAAGAAGATTTATATAATTTTTTTATGACAATGCTCGCAAAGCAAGGCAAAGACGAACAAAGCGGCACAACAAAGTTCGATTGAAGGTGCGGCGGGGGCATCGAAAGTGACGGAAGCAAACAAACCGAAGCTGACGGCGGCAAGCCCGATTAAAATTCCTCCGACGGCCATTTGTTCGGGAGTTCTTGTTAGAAAACGGGCGGCGGCGGGAGGAATGATCAGCAATGCCGAAACCAAAAGCATACCCGTTGTTTTTAACGACAAAGCAACGAACAGAGCCGTAATCAGCATAAACAGGACGGACTGTACGCGCAAAGAAATTCCTTCGCTTTGCGCCATATCGGGATTAACGGCGATAAAGACCTGTTTTTTCCAATTCGGCAGCAATAATGCCAGACAAATCACGGCGCATATTGCCGTAAAATAAAGGTCTTTGTTCGTAACGGACAAGACGTCTCCGAACAAATAGCCCAGCAGATCCGTTCTTAAATTTTCATTATAAGCCAATCCGACCAGCCCTGCGCACAACGCCGTTTGTCCGACGATTAATAGCAAGACGTCCGTTCCGACGAGGAAGCGGTCGGAAATTCTGGAAAGCAACAAAGCCAACACACAAACAATCATAACGACGCCGGCGTTTTGTCCGATGCCCAACGCCGTTCCAAGCAAGACGCCTGCCAAAGCCGAATGAGACAGGGCATCGCTGAAAAAGGCGGTTTTTTTCCAAATCATCAAGCATCCGACGGGGCTTGCCAAGACGGCTGTCAGGGCGGCGGCGATCCAGGCACGCCAGAAAAAAGCTTCAGTCCACACAGTTATATTCTCCGCTGTTTTCGTGCGTATGGTCATGTTTATGGTTGTAAAGCGCCAAATGAGAATGCGATCCGTTAAACAAAGACGCATATCCCGGCAAAGAAATGATTTCGTCGGGCTTTCCGGAACAACAGATGTGTTTGTTTATGCAAATGACTTGATCCGTTTTAGCCATAACGACATGCAAATCGTGAGAAACCATCAATATGGCACAACCTCTTTCTTTGTTAATGGAATCGATCAAGGCGTAGAAATTTTCTTCGCCGACGGGATCCAATCCTTGAGCGGGTTCGTCCAAGACCAGCAAATCCGGATCTTCAAGCAACACTCTTGCCAATAAAAGGCGTTGCATTTCGCCGCCCGACAAATGATGAATCTGGCGCCGCATTAAATGCGAAATTCCCGTTTCCTCCATGACGGCTTGTTTTTTTTCGTTCGGATGCTCCGTGTTTAAAGATAAAAAACGTTTGACCGTCATCGGAACGGACAAGGGGATTTGGAATTTTTGGGGAACGTAGCCTGTTTTTACCCCGTCGGCTTTTTCAATGGTTCCCGAACTTGGGGGAATAATGCCCAGAACGACTTTTAACAAGGTCGTTTTTCCTGCGCCGTTCGGACCGATCAGCGTAACGATACGCCCTCTCGGTATTTCCAGCGATATGTTTTCCAAAATGCGCAGTGCGCCGGCATTGACGGATACGTTTTTCAACGATACGACCGGCATATCGGTTAATTGCGGCATGACGGGCAGACTCCGTACAATTCGATACAGGCTTTTTTGGGTTTAAATTTGATGGCGGCGGCGGCTTTTTTTAACTCTTTCATGTTTTTTTCGATTTTTACTTCTTCGGCTTTTTTGCAAACCGAGCAAACCAAAAACACGGGGGTATGTTCTTCTTCGGGGAAACGGCATCCGATAAAGCATCCTTCTGCGGGCAACTTGTGAATCAATGAATTTTCTTCCAAGAAATCCAAAGCCCGGTAAATACTGACGGGAGCGGCTTTCGGAAAGTCGTTTTTCAAAGAGTCCAGAATTTCATAAGCTCCGACGGGAGTATCGCTGCGCCATATTTTTTCCAAAACGGCGAATCGCAAATCCGTCAGGCGCAGATTTCTGGCTTTGCAAAGTTCTTCGGCGACGAATAAGGCATTCGTGACGCATTTTTCGTGATCGTGCGGTTCAAAGCAGGATTTTTTTCTTTTTTTCAGTATTTTTGCATCCATTTTTTTCAACGCCTTGTTTTTGCGAAAGAATGTAATAATATAACAAAAAATCCGTTAAGAGGGACATTTTTTATGCGATTTGCCGTTTTTGCGATTTTTTTGTTTTTTGCTGCCGCGGCTGAGGCTGACGCGCCTCGGGTCGTCGTTTCGACGGCGCCGCTGCATTCGGTTGTCTCTGCGGTTATGAAGGGAGCGGGAGAACCGGATCTTTTGTTGCCCGCAAACGTTTCGCCGCATGATTATCGGTTAAAGCCGTCCGATATGAAAAAATTATCGGATGCCGACGTTGTTTTTTGGAACGGCAAGATGTTGGAGGGCTTTTTACCCAAAGCATTGGAAGCGGCTCAGGCAACGGGAAAGAGCATTCCCGTCATGCAAGGCGACGGGATACTGTTGCTTAAAGCGCGCCCGTTGCGCAAGGGAGCGGAAAGCGAAGAAACGGATCCTCATTTTTGGCTGTTGCCCGACAACATGGGGCAGGCGGCTCTAATTGTTGCAAAGGCTTTGTCTCGTGCGGATTTCGAACACGCGGATTTATATTTAAAGAATGCCGAACGATTCAAAGAACGAATGTCCGCTCTGACAAAAGAGATAAAAGACAAGTTTTCGGGGCTGAGGGGAGATAATTTTTTATTTTTTCATGATGCTTTTTTATATTTTGAACGGACATGCGGATTAAAATCGCTCGGTGCGGTAGAGGTCGGCGGGTCTTCTGCCGGAGCGGGGCGTTTGATGGAGCTTCGCGGGCGCATGGCAAAGGCGGGCAAGACCTGTCTGTTTGTTTCGCCGCAATTTTCTAAAAACCGGATTTCCGTTTTAACCGAGGGGCTTTCGGTTAAAGTCGGCGAAGCCGATCCGATGGGCGTCGGATTAAATCCGGGCGAAAATTTTTATACGGATTTAATACATAACCTGATACAGTCGATATACGGTTGTTTAAAGGAAATAGAATGAGACTGGGTTATTTGTTTGCCGCGTTGTTTTGTTTTTTTTCGGTTCAGGCGCAAGGCGCGGACAGCGGCGACAATCCGATTGTTCAAAAGATTCGCTATCCGGTAGCTCTCGGTTCGTTGTATCCGGAAAAGGCAAAGGATCTGAAACACACGGTAAAAGAATTATTGGTTTCAGCCGATCGACATTTTCGTCCTGACGGCAAGATACCGAAAGCTTTAATCGTTCCGTCATCGTCGATATTTTTATCCGGGCGTGTTACGGCGGCAGGATACGCTTATTTAAAAAGGGTGCGCCCGTTTTTAAAGCGGGTTGTCATTTTGTATGCGCCGATGAACAAAAGCTATTTCGGTATGGTTGTTCCCGAAGCGAAATTTTGGGAAATGCCGGACAGAAGGTTTGAAATAGACACGGCGACGGCGGAACGCTTGTCGCAGATTCCCGGGATAACGCGCGATGATGCGCCGCACGCATCGGAATACGGGGCGGAAGTACAACTTCCTTTTATTTCGGCATTATTTCCGCCCGAAGTTAAAATTTTGCCTGTTTTGGTGGGTGATGCCAGCGTTTTGCAGGTTTCCGATTTAATTGATGCGGTTTGGGGCGGTCCAGAAACGGTTGTTATTGTTGTTTCTCAGCTCAATGATGCCAAGACGTACGAAGACGTTCTTGAACGGGCGGACTATGTTATAAAGCGATTGGAAAAGAAAGAATATCAGTCGTTGAACAAGCGTCATTTAACGGGGCTTTTGCCAGTAAAGGGTCTGTTGCACTATGCCTCGGAGCATGACGGGGAAGTAAAAATTCTGGCGCGGGGGACGTCGGCGGACGAATTTGCACCGTCGAAGAAAGTTTCGGGCTATCTTGCGGCGGGCGTGTATGAAACCGAGCTGTCGGAAGAAGAACGTAAAGAAAAGCTTGAGAAACTTTTGCAGGAAAATCAGGAAGATTTGCTGAGGATAGCGGCACATTCGATTTTATCCGGCTTCAAACGGGGACGCCCGCTTTATGTCAGGGAATCCCGTTATGCCGACGATTTAAGCAAGAAAGGGGCTGTTTTTGTCAGTTTATATTACAACGGCATGTTACGGGGCAGCGTAGGTTCATCGGAACCGACGCGTTCGATTATCAGGGACGTTTCGGAAAACGCCTATGCGGCGGCTTTTCAGGATTTTCGTTTTGCGCCTTTGGGTGAAGACGAAATCAAAGACGCTGAAATATCGATTTCCCTTTTGACGCCGAAAGTTCCGCTAAAGTTTGAAAGCGAAGAAGACCTTTTGAAAAAGATGCGTCCGCACAGGGACGGCTTTGTTTTGCGCGAACGCGAGAACAAAGCGTTGTTTTTGCCGTCGGTATGGGACACGTTTTCGACGCCGAAGGAATTTTTGATGCATTTGAAACGCAAAGCGGGATTGCCTGCGGATTATTGGTCGTCGACGCTAAAGATGTATCGGTTTGAAGTTATTGACATTAACAGCGGCGATTTACCGGATCCGAAATCGATATGGGAAGCGCGCAAGAGATGAACGAAAAACGGATATTGAATGTTGTCGCGGCGGCGTTGGTCAAGAAAGAAGACGGGAAACTTCTGTTGGCGCGCCGTCCTGCAGGGAAAAGCCTTGCAGGTTTGTGGGAATATCCCGGCGGCAAGATAGAAGCGGGCGAAACGCCGAAGGAAGCTTTGGCGAGGGAGCTGGAGGAAGAACTGAACATTACGGTTTTACCGTCCGAGATGCATCAGTTTGAAAAGACGGTATTTGAATACGAAGCTTTTATATTAAATATGGAATTGTTTATCTGTTTTTCTTGGTCGGGGGATCCGACTCCGAAAGAAGGACAGGAGATTTCGTGGACAGATGTATGTTTTTTGGGTCTGGAACGGGATAAATATCCGATGCCGCCGGCGGATGAAGTTATTTCCGATCATTTGAGAAATTATCTATCACATTGAAAAATATAATAAAATTATATTATGACTTTAGATATAATTTTTAAAAAATGGCGGATTTCTGGGGTTTATGACGTCAGATATATACTTTTTTTGTTGAAATTGAAGGTTTATGCGTTTTAGCCTGAAAATAGAAGAGAAAGTTTTGCCGTGCGTACATATTTTCGGGCGGCCGTAAAAGAGGAGACAAGGCCATGACAAATATTTATAAAGGCAGTGACGAACGCGGAGCATTAATGCTTGAAGCGATAGCGTTGTTGGGCTTAATGACGATGATGTCCCCGATGGTTGTGCGCCAGACTGCGGATCGTACGGCGGAAATGGAAGAAGTTGCGATTGCGGGGCAAATGAAGACGCTTCGAGATGCGGTTTCGTCCTATATTGATTCGAATTATGCGAACATAGCGGCATGGGCGAATGATGTGCAGGTTCTGACATTGGACGATTTGCGTCCTTATTTGCCGGCATCGTTTATACAGGCGGACGGAACGTTAGGGAATAAGCTTGTTGACGATTATCGGGTAGGCATTCGTCGGGAACGCCCGTGTAACGACACCAATCCCGACGGTTCGTTGACGGACGCGTGTAACCGTTGGAAGATTACGGGTTTAATTTCCTCCGGAACGCAAGCCGGCGGAGCCGGTAACGAACTTGACGACCGCCGTGCGGCGCGCATTGCGACGATGATCGGTGCGGACGGAGGGTACATTCGTTCGACGCAGGCGTTGAATGCGTTGTTTCCGGGCAATGCGGCGGAAGCGAACAAAGCGATTGGCGCGCAGGGAATTTGGGAAATTGACGATGTGACGCAATTTTTCCCGGCGGGCGGGTGGCAACCCGGACAAGGCCGGGTTGTCGCGACGACGACGTATACTTCCGGGATCGGCGGTGACTTTTTATACCGTCATGCGGTGAACGGTCTGCCTGAAGCGAACAGCATGTTCACGGACATTGATATGTCCGGTATGGGCACGGGGGCGCACCGTATTCGCCATTCCGGCGGTTTGGAAGTCGTGAACGGCAAGATTATAGTTCGTGATTCACGGAATAATGACTGGGATGCTGACGCGGCGACGACGATTTCCAATACGGAATTGACAATGCAAGATGCGGACGTTTCCATAACGAAAGGTGAGAACACGACCTTTACTTTAGGGGAAGGCGAAGTTCGTGCGGCGACGGCCGGCGGAGAGATGGGCGTAACGGATTTAGACGCATACATGGCGGCAGGCGGCGCGGAAGTTTCATTGACCAGTGGCGCAATTTATGAGGGGGGAAATTCTTTTGAACAAAACGTCACAGGGGACAGTATTATCACGGCCGGCGGGAGATACGATGTCCAGTCGGGAGATAATATGTTCCTGACGGCATCCAACGGATCCGTGAATATTAAAGGAGGAAGCGGCGAAGGGAAAGGGATTAACCTGAATACGAACTGCACTTCGGGGACAGGTTCTTCTAGCTCATGCTATGGCTTATTTCTGCGTTCTACCACTGCGAATAATTGGACGGCAGCAGCTAATGCGCCCAACCGTATGGTTGGCGGATTAAATCTTTACGGCCGTTCCGATATTCCTTTTTCAATGTCTACGTCATATAGGAATACAAATGGAAACCAAGTATTTTTGGCAGTGCATTCAGGCTTCGCTTATAATAAATCTTTAGTCCTTCACGGATCAACGTCAAAAGAGGCAAGTGATGTCTTCTTTAGAGGTTCTGATAATTGGCAATCCAATGGGCAAAGCAATCCGATGCTTTATTCCGCAGATGTTTCTTTACAAGCATTAGGGTCGGGGGCGACTAATTCTCAAAACGGCGGTCGTTTGCAATTAGGCTCTAATGAACGGATGAGAGTGAATTTGATCGGGCGAGCACCTGGCGGACACATGACAATGTATGCTCCGAATACCAGTGGTGAGCCGGTTGCTACAGCGGTTTTGGCAGCGAGTCAGCACAAATATACCAGTCAACGAGGCGGCCTCTTTGCTTTAGGAACTGGCTACACAAATGCTATTAAAACAGATTCTTGGAAAGAGGACGAGAAGACCGGCGACAATAACGATGCTGTTTTTTATATGAATGCACGTACGGCAACTGCAAATATGCCGGGTTTCTCTCCTTTTAAGATTGCTTTAAAGAATGAGCCAACTGCAGAAGCCGATTATGGCTATGCGGTTCGGTCTCTTGCTACGCCGAAATATAATGATGACGGAACTCTTGCCTCTGATAAGTTGGACGACACCATTGATTCCGAAACCATTAAAAATCAGTTGGAATCACCTGAATTAAAAGGAGGTTTGGCGTCAACCTACTATGGAAACAATACAGTTTCAGAAAATATTCCGGGATATGCTACAAACATTGATTATTCCAGATACGAGGTTGATCCGGCATTTGTTTCCGTTATGAACGATATCAAACTGACTTCCCGCGGAGGAGCCCATTTGGCCGATATTTTGCCGAACTATATAAATAAAGGCATTTATGTTCTGTCTAATACTTATGCATACGGCGGGTGGCCATGTGATGAACACACATGCGAATATGATATTCCAAAGGCTGTAAAAACCACAGGAGGAGCCTTGACTGAAGGCGCTTGGGAGGTCTATTGCGGCAATGGAAGTGATGGAGGGATGCAAACATACTTAAAAGGCGGAGCGACCTGCAAAGATCATGATGAGGATGCGGCTAATAAGCATTATATAGAGGTGGACTATTTTAGTGGAAATGTTAACGACGGATATTCGACCTGTCCAACCAATGCGGCATGTTTGACACATCCGTTCTTGGGAGCAGTTCCGGCTCCGGGTCATACGTTGACAATACAAGAAAACGGAAAGAACGTGTCAATATCGGGACTTGACGAAGGGCCGTGTCCCGACGGATATGTCCCTGTTATGACCGTTACTCCGACGGCTATTGAAGTCGGTAAGGTTAACTATATTGATATGCGCGTATCGACAGGCGGGGCGGAAGATGACAGCTATGTCTACTACAACCTTGAAAACATCACTTTTTCGAGTAACAGAGCTTCTATTTATCAGCCTGCAACGTCAGTCAGTACAGCGGTTATAACGGTCGATGCTGCGGGTAAAGAGATACCTAGGGGGAGTGATGACGAAGTGTACGGTTGGAAAGTGGCTTTAGGTACGGTTAGTACAACCAGTACCGGCTATAACTGGAACCAGGGCGGCGTGTGGCAGGATAGTATGAAAGCCGTGGCTCATACATACTGCTACTTTAACCCCTCTCGCTTCCAATTCCCCAACATGGTCTATGACAGCAATGGTATGTTACACGCAATGCCGGCGCCGCGTAAGACCAACTGATCTTGAAAAAGCGCGGAGAAACAAAAAAGTTTCCCCGCGCTTTCTTTTTTAGCGGAGGACAACCATGTATTTCTGGCTAATTCTGGCTTCTTTAATGGGAATAATTACTTTTGGCAATCTGCGCGAAAAAACAAAAGATGCAGATTATTATGTCGTTCCTGTCTATGAAGCATTGGCTCAGAACCTGCTGACTCAACATAACGCCGTTGTTTCTAAATTGAGAGCCAGATTTTTGGAAGCAGGGAACTGGGACTGGGCCGGTATCGGCGAATACACGACGGTCGTCTCGGTTGACGAAGCCGGTACGCCGACGTTTAACGAACCGCAAAACGACCCTTCGCAATATTTGCCTTACGGTTTTAAATATATGCCGGGATATACGACGGTTTATTTTTGCGTCAACAAGGCTTTCCAAGATATGGAAGCCATGTGCTCCGATCCCAACGCGGTAATGTATGCCATTACTTATGCTCCCGTGCCGGTTCGTTACGCCGGAGCTAATGCCATGTCTATTCCGAAGTCTATTGCGGCAGGAACGCAAAATTCACGCTTTGTCGGCTTGATAGAAAAGGCGCCGGCTTTGTTGGCTGACGGTTACGGTCAACCGCTCGGCGCCGGTTTCTATATTCTGTCCGCAGGATATTCTCCCGCTTCCAGTACGTATATTCCGAACTATTTTATTTGCCAGTTGGGAATGCAGGATCCGACAGGGGTTATGATTGCCCAGACGATGGTCAAGGGATTGGAAAACGGCGAAAATATGGAATCAACCGGTGCAACTTGCTTCTGGGATTAGTTTCTCTTTAAGGAATAAAAAAGGGAGGCAAGCCTCCCTTTTTTATTTCGTTTCCGGTTTTATTTCTTTTGCTCCTTCATCGGTGATTTCCAATGACGGCAAGGTCTCGGCTTTATCTTGGGCGGCCGTATTTTCAGAAGCCGGCGAGGCGCCCGATATTTGCAGGATAAAGTTTTGATAAGCCTGCATCAAGTCGGGATCGTCAAAAACGGGTTGACCGTTTTCAAAATGATATTTGCCGTTTGCTTCGTCAAAGAAAGCAACGATATTTTCCAACATGCTCAATCTCAAGCTTTGGGCGAACCAGTGCATGCGCAAAGCTTCGGAACGGGCATCAATTTCATGAAAGACGCGGACTTTTTCTTCCGGAGAGGGGATATCTTTTATACTTTGCAACTGTTCTAAATACAAATCATCGTAATCCTGATGGTATTTTAAGATGAGTTGTTGCAATTTTTTCAGATTTTCAGCGGTCTTTTTAACGTTTTCGGGAGAAGCAAAAGCTTCTTCGGAAATAATTTCTTCCATAATTGGCCGGCTGTCTTCCCAGTACTGCATAAAGATGACGTTTTCGACGTTGGATTGGTTAAAGAGGTTGTAAGTATTTTTAGCCGCGAATCCCACGCCGGCAAAGAGCAGGATATAAAACAGAGTTAAAATGATTTTTGCGAACAAAGAAGACTTTTCGCTTTGGACGTTGGCAGAGCTTTTGGCGTCCCAGAGGAATTCTTTTCCTTTGATTGCAAGGACGACGGTTACCAGCAGGCAAAGCAAAGACAACACCGGCAAAAAGCATCCGAGTCCGACGGCATAAACGAGATAAGCACGTTTTAATGAAGCTTTAAAAGAAAGCTTTTCGCCGTTTTTTGTCAGGATGGAAATTCCCGTTAACTTTCCGCCGACGGTTGTTCCGAAACGGGCGACGCAAGCTGCTTCGACGACGGGATAAATCAGGAAAGCGACGAACAACGCCGCATAGACGCAATAAATGGGGTCAATATTTTGAAAAGCGTTGCACATGCTTGACGCCAGAATAATGAAAGAAGAGATGATCCCCCAAATCAAATAGTCGGTGAAACGGGCGAGCCCCCGTTTAGCCCAAAAAGAAAACGGCATATTATTTTCAGTCATGATACAAATCCTTTTTTGTTTCTGTTTTAGCCACGACGGCGGCACAGACCAGATCGCCGGTTACGTTTAAACAAGTTTGCCCCATATCAAGCAAAGCATCAATACCTAAAAGCAAAGTATAAGCTGCGGCGGCGTTTGAACCTTGTTCCGGGGACAATCCGATGCTTTGCAGGACGGTTAACAGCATGATGACGGCGCCGCCCGGAATTCCTGCCGTTCCGACGGACGCCAGCAAAATGACGGACAGGACGGTAATTTGTTGAGAGAAATCCAGTGTAACCCCGCAAACCGAAGCGATGAAAAAGACGCTTAAGCACTGCTGTATCGTAACGCCGTTCATGTTGACGGTAGCGCCGAGAGGCAAAGAGAAGGAAGCAATATTTTCAGGAATATTTAATTTTTCTTCGGCAGTTTCGATGGACAGAGGCAAAGCGGCACCGCTTGAGCGCGTTACAAAAGCGGTCAACATGACGTCTCTGATGTTTTTAAAGAAGAAAAGGGGATTCCATCCTGCAAATTTCAACATAACGGCATACACGGCGAACATCTGGAACAAGAATGCGCCGTAAGCCGTCAGAGCGAATTTTGACAGCGGCGTCAAGATGCCCAAACCGTTTTTTGCAAAAGTATCAAAGGCCAAGGAGAAAACGCCGACGGGCGCATAAAACATAATCCACCGTATCAGGATGAACATTATTTCCGACAATCCCGAACAAACCTTAAAGAGGTTTTCTGCTTTTTCTTTTTTTGCGGGATCTGAGGATTCGCGCAAAAACGACAAAGCGATTCCCGAAACGACGGCAATAAAGATGGCTTGCAAAATATTTTCGCCGTTTAACGCCGCAAAGGGATTTAAAGGAACGATATTCAGCAAAGTATCCTGCAAAGACACGGAAACCAATTGCGGAACGTCAGAGGTTCCGATGTCTGTTTTCGGCAAAAGAGCGGAAAAATCGATATTGTTTCCCAAAATCAGGCTGACTGCTCCCGCGATCAGAGCCGTCAAGGCATATAAAGCGACGGTTTTTAATCCGATGCGACCCAAGGATGACGGCGGTGTTGAAGCGGCGGCAACGATTAAAGAGAAAAATATCGTCGGGACGGCGCACATACGCAACAAGCGAATAAACAGGGCGCCGAAGGGGGCGACGATATTTTGAAGCGGAGTTTCTCCGAATTTGAAACTTCCGAACGCGATTCCCAAGACGGCGCCGGCCGTCAAGGCGGCGAATATGCGAGCGAAGGGGCTTTTAAACATTTTCGGTTTTTTCTTTTTTAAGGTTTTTTTTATGACGGGGAACGAAGGGGAGAACGTGTTTTTTGCGTTTTGTTTTCCAGCTTTCTTTATTTTCCGGTTCTGCCAAGGTAAAGAGGGATGCTTTCGGAGCCAATAAAATTTGCGTCGGATACAGGCTTCTGTGTCCGGACAGGACATAGCAAAAGGCGCAAATGCATCCTGCATAAGGGGCGATATTGCTTCCGAACAACTCCATGGCAAGGAATGTCGCGGCGATGGGCGTATTGACACACCCCGCGACGCATCCGACGAACCCCAGAGCACCGAAAAATGCGATATCAAGCCCGAACGTTTGCGCGAACAAGGCTCCTGCTGCGGCGCCGATAAAGAAGGTGGGGGTCAGAACGCCGCCGCTTCCTCCGCCGCAAAGCGTTACGGCCAGCAGGAATGATTTCAGCAGGAAAGCATACCAAACGACGTTTTCTCCGTTCAGGATTCTTACCATACTTTTTTCGCCCATTCCCAAGAACTCTTCACCTCCTGCGGCGACGACCGACAGCAGGACGGCGGACGATATCATGCACTTTGCCCACGCGGGGATGCGGATTTTCTGATAAATCCGCCTGACATAATTATTAAGTTCGATATGGCAAATGCAGACAAGAGCAAAGAACAGTGAAGCCGCAATGCACCATCCCAGCAGGTTCGGTGACGGCATCGGGATATTTACGGCGAAATCCGCATAAGGAACGCCCATTTTCAAACAAACAAGATAAGCGCTGATTCCGCTTAGGACGGAAGGCAGCAACACGGAATAAAAGACTTCGCCGACGAACAGGACTTCGATGCCGAATACGGCGCCTGCGACGGGAGCGCCGAACACGGCTGACAAAGCGGCTGATACGCCGCAAATGACTAATTTTTTACGTTCTTCGGCGAAAAAACGCATTGAACGGGCTAAGGCTGACATAAGTGCGGCGCCGATTTGGACGCTGGGACCTTCCAACCCGACGACGCCGCCCGGAGCCAAAGTAAACAGCGTTGATAAAATTTTGCCCGGCACGACGTTGAAGGGTATTTTGGCAGAATGCAAATGGATGTCTTCCAATACTTTTTCCGTGCCGTGTCCTTCGGATTGAGGGGACAGGAAACGCACGCATCCCATGCTCAACAACAGCCCTGCGGGGATCAGCGCATATTTCCACGCGGGCAGAGCATCAATGAAAGCGCAGCTTTTATAAATCAACAGCAAGAACGCTCCGACCAATCCTCCGGCCAAAGCTCCCGTCAGACAAGCCAGTATCAGCCATTTAAAAGCGGCATAAAACAGCCAACCTTCGTCTTTGATGGAATCGCGCCACATAAATAACCCGCCCTTTTTTATTTTAAAGACAGGGAATATTAAGAGCATTTTATTTATAATGGAACAAAGAAATTATTCTTCTTGCATATTCATGATGCCGAAGGGGACATGGACGGCGGGGGCAACTTCCGCAACGGCGGAAATATTGGCTTGGTTATCGTCAAAGAAGATGTGCGGTTTAAAGATGCGCAGGACTCTTGATTTGTCGATTCCCCCCAAAAAGAACGTTTCGTCGACGCGAACGCCCCATTTTCGCAATGTTGTGATAACTCGGCGGTGAGCCGGCGCATTTCTTGCGGTGGCAAGGGCGACGCGGATGACGGGTTGATAATTGATGTCGTCGTATTTCATTTGTTTTTCCAGCTTTTGCAGCATGGAAATGCCGTCCAAAAACGGTTTCAGAGGACCTTGTTGCAAGGGGATGTCGGCTTTTGTTCTTTCGGATTTAAAGAATTCTTCCATTCCGACGTTTTTGCACATTTGTTCGGCAGAATCGTCGGCGAGGATACCGTCAAAGTCGAAAGCGATTCGGAATTCGGGATCATTTTCGTCGTCTTCGAACGGGTGTCCGTAGATATAGCCTGCGGCGTACCCTCTGGCGATGGCGTCCGTAACGTCGCTGCGGTTTTGTGAAAGGAACAGTCGCGAATTGAAGGCGGGCAGGTAATCGTAGGACGGTTTTCCTTTTGTAAAGGCGGCACGGGTAATGTTCAGTCCGTAATGTTCGATGGAGTTCAGGACGCGTAATCCCGTTTCCGCGTCGTTTCTGGATAACAGGACGACTTCGACGGGTTCGGAGGGGAATCTTTCGTTTAATCCGAGGAACCTTTTGACGAAGGGAAAGGCAGCACCTTTCGGCAAGGGTTCGTTTTCATGGGCGATTTGGTATTCGCGGTAGGCGTCTTCGCCCTGTTCAAGAAAGATCATATCCGTTTCGCTCAGATCGAACAAAGCGCCGGAAGAGACGGTAACCACCAATTTTTGATCGATATAGAAAACCATGAAAGTCTCCTTTCTTCGCGTATTAAAGTTTATTTTACAATAAAATCAAAAGGATATAAACCGAAAAAGCGAAGGATAACGACAAAAGATTTGACGAAAAATATAATTCAATTTGTCCAAAAAAATCTTGACAGAGATACTGAAAGGGGGGCAAACTGGCAATATCGAAAAAATTTTGCGTGATTGGAACCACTATGGCCGAAACAGAAAAGAAACCGGAAAACGAAAAATCGTTGCTTGAACAATTTATGGCGGCGGGAAAAGTGACCGTTTTTGAAAGCGGTTTGGAACGACCCGACTACATTCAGGATCGTCCGTTTTTTAATTTGTTGCCGCGCGGCAAGACCAGCGTTATCGAAGCCGGCGAAAAACCGAATTCTTTGACGGTAACGTCGGGCGAACAAAAGGGCAAGTCTCCGTCTTTGCGTACGGAAGCTCACCAGTTTTTCGTCGAAATGGAAAAACGTTTCCGTTCCGTCGTTCCCGGCATTACGGTTTTCATTATTGACCCCGATGCCGTTCAGGGACGTTACCTGATGGATGAAAAGGAAGACCGCAGTCTGGGCAAATCTCTGTTTTTGCATGTGGAACAGAAATTGCGTGCGGCAAAGGCGGATAAGGAAAAAACGTTTTTGACGGACAGATCCGTATTGAAACAGGTTTCCGAAGCGGGGATTACGGGACGTAATCCGTTTTCAATGGCGGCGTCCGTTTCTCCGACGTATGACGCGCTGGAAGGCGTCGGCCGCGTCAATCTGGTTGTCGGCGACAATCCGGACAGCATGGAACCCAACGTTTTGGGCGATGCGGTCGTCGGTGCGGACGAACGTATGGCTAAAGAAGGAATTACACCCGACGAATTCCGTCGTCTTGTTCTGTATCACGAACTGGGACATGCGACGGACGAAGAATACACGGGTTATTCTTTTGACAAAATTACGCAAAACGAATTAAGCGACGTTATGCGTCGTCACCGTACGGAATGTATTGCGGATGCGCATGCGACGCTGCAGTTGGCGCGCGATTTCGGAAATACCAAATGCGCGGCTTTGTGGGGTGATTGCCGTATCGAATACTTGCGTGTTTGCGTGAACAACCGTTTGGAAGACACGAAATATGAAAGCGACTTTGTGAAGAAACTTCGCGAAGCCGAAGAAAAAACGACCGGTATCAATCCCGACGATCCCGAATATGAAAGAAAGTACAAACAGCTGATGCAGGACAAGAAGACGTCGGCGATTGTAACGAAATTGGGATCTCCGTTGGCATATCACACGACGGATGTTGTTGATGCCGCCATTAAATTTGCGGAAGAACATTTAAAAGACGGTTCTTTGCAAAAGATGACGGATGCCGAAGTGATTAAAGAAGCGCGCCGTTTGTCGGAAACGTACGGATTGACGCGTCAGCAGATGGCGGAAATTTCGATTGCGCTGGCCGAAGGCAAACCGCATCCGAAATATGAACAAATGATGGCACGCTGTGATGAAGCGCGCAGTCGTATGCCGCTGTCCAAGGAAGCTATCGAAAAGGAATACGAGCTTCGTCGCGAGCTTCGAGCCTTCCAGCAGGAAGCGCAGTTGGCGGCGAATTTAGGTTTGCCTCAGCCTGATCCGAACAAGAGCCTGTCGAAAGATTTATTGCGCAAACTGATTCGGGAACAGTCACGGAACAAACAGATGCAGACCTATGCTCAGATTGTTTTGATGGACTATCAGGATGCGATTTTTGACGCGTTTGAATCCAAGGGCTTTTCGCGCAAGGCGATGCATCAGGTGATCAGCCAGCAGAAAGAGGCGTTGCGCAAGGCTGGTCATGATCCCGTCAAGCCTGACAAATTTGCGCCGTACAAGTTAAAGACGCTGGACGCGATTATTCAGGAAGCGCCGGATGTTCAGACTTCTTTGAATGCCAACAAGATTGTCAAAGACAAACTTGCGTCGATGCCGTCAAAGACGGAGGTTTCGGGAACGGAGGCGTTGGCTCATTTTGTAAAGAACGAGCTTCGTTCTTTAAATTTGATGAAGGACGTTTTAGCCAAGGCGTTAATTCGCGATCCGGCGAAACTGACGGTAGACGAGCAGATAGAATGCCTGCGTTCGGAACGCAAAGACTTTGTCAAAGCGATGCAGTGCGAGAAAGAAACGCAGATAGCGGCATTTGCGTTGCGCAGCGACAAGGATATGTGGGCGTTGGTGTCGAAGAACGAAGTTTTGGCGGCGTTGGTTGATAACAAAGCCAAGCAGAAACCTGCGGTATGGTTTGCTCAGTATCAGATGATGGCGGGGAAGCCTGACAAAAAGATGGCGGAAGCCTTGATGCAGGGCATTATCCAGCAACACCAGTATGTTGCAAGTTCTGTTGTTGCCAGCGAAGGTTTGGCGCCGGCTTTGGAAAAGGAAGACAAGCGAATGATGAAGAGCCTGAAGAACTATGTTTCTTTGATGGAAAAGTCTTCCGTGCCGAAGCAGAAGAAGATTTCGCCGTTAGGCTTGAAGCAGGTTAAGGACGGCAAGACGGTATAATCCGCGACAGCGGTGAAGAAATGCCCCTTTGCGCAGGCGGAGGGGTATTTTTTTTGAGATTTTTTATAAGGGAAGTCTTTATTAAAGGCTTATATAAAAAAAGAGGGAAGGGGACGGATTTATTTTTTGAAAAGGCTGGATTTATTTTTAAAATTGTGGCAAATATAGGTTGCTTAGAGTTTTGAAAGAGTCGGCGGGCGAAGAAATGGGTTCTTTGTTTTGCTGATTTTGTAACTTGTTTGTAAGGAGAAAAATACAATGGCAGTTCGCGTTGCGATTAATGGATTTGGCCGTATCGGCCGTTTGGCATTCCGCGCTATCGCCGAATCCGGGCGCAAAGACGTTGATGTTGTTGCGATTAACGACTTGGGTTCGCCCGCAGCTAACGCTCATTTGTTAAAGTTTGATTCCGTTCACGGCATTTTCCCCGGCGAAATATCGGCGACGGACAATTCCATCACGGTCAACGGCAAGACGATCAAAGTTTTGGCTGAACGCGATCCGCATAATCTGCCTTGGAAAGAAATGGACATTGACATTGTCTATGAATGCACGGGCATTTTCACCGACGCCGAAAAAGCGAAAGTTCATCTGGAAGCCGGTGCAAAGCGCGTTTTGGTTTCCGCTCCTTCGAAGGGTGCCGACCGTACGGTTGTTTTCGGCGTGAACGACAAGGCTTTGACGGCAGAAGACAAGATCGTTTCCAACGGTTCCTGCACGACGAACTGCCTGTCTCCGGTTGCGAAAGTGTTGCATGAAAAATTCGGCATCAAGCACGGCTACATGACGACGATTCACTCTTACACGGGTGACCAGCGCACGGTCGACACGTTGCACAAAGATTTGTATCGTGCTCGTGCTGCCGCTTTGTCGATGATTCCGACGACGACGGGTGCCGCAAAGGCTGTCGGTCTGGTTCTGCCGGAATTGCAGGGCAAATTGCAGGGTTCCGCCATCCGCGTCCCGACGCCCGACGTTTCCGTCGTTGACCTGAAAGTCGTTTTGGAACGCGACGTTACGAAAGAAGAAGTCAATGCCGCGATGAAAGCCGCTGCGGAAGGCGAACTGAAAGGCATTTTGGGCTACAACGAATTGCCGTTGGTTTCCGTTGACTTTACGCATGATTCTCACAGCTCTGTTTTCTGTGCGGATCAGACGACGGTTATCGAAGGCAACTTCCTGCGCATTATGTCTTGGTACGACAATGAATGGGGCTTCTCGAACCGTATGTCCGATACGGCTGTCGCTATGGCGAAGTTCCTCTGAGAATAAACGAAAAAAAGCGGCTTCCTCCCTTTTCGGAGGGAGCCGTTTTCTTATAAGCGAAAAAGGAAAAATAAAATGTCAAAATTTAATACGCTTGACGATTTGCAGCCTGCGGGCAAAGTCGTTTTTGTCCGTGCAGACCTGAACGTTCCCGTCAAAGACGGCAAAATTACGGATACGACTCGTATTGACCGTTTGGTTCCGACGTTAAAGGAATTGGTCAAAAAAGGTGCGAAAGTTGTTGTCGGTTCCCATTTCGGTCGTCCGAAAGGCCAGCGCAATCCGGAAATGTCTTTGAAGCAAATTCAGGGAGCATTGTCTTCCGCGTTGGGACAGCCGGTTGAATTTGTTGACGACTGCATCGGTCCGAAAGTTGCCGATGCCGTTGCGAAAATGAAAGACGGCGACGTTGTGTTGCTTGAGAACCTGCGTTTTTACGCCGAAGAAGAAAAGAATGATCCCGCTTTTGCGGCGAAGCTGGCTGAAAACGTCGATATCTACGTTGATGATGCTTTTTCCTGCGCTCACAGAGCGCATGCGTCAACGGAAGGCATGGCTAAACTGAAACCGAATGCGGCGGGTCGTTTGATGCAGGCCGAATTGGAAGCGTTGGATGCGGCGTTGGGCAATCCTGTCCGTCCCGTAGCGGCGATTGTCGGCGGTGCAAAGGTTTCCACGAAACTTGATTTGCTGGGTAACTTGGTCAGCAAAGTTGACGTTTTGGTTATCGGCGGCGGTATGGCAAACACGTTCTTGTATGCTCAGGGTGTGAATGTCGGCAATTCCTTGTGCGAAAAGGAAATGGCCGATACGGCGCGCGAGATTTTGGAAAAAGCCAAAGCCGCGCATTGTGAAATCGTTTTGCCGACCGATGTTGTCGTTGCGAAGGAATTTGCGGAAAATCCGGCTTCTTTGCGTACGACGGACGTTAACGACGTTAAGGCTGACGAAATGATTTTGGACATCGGTCCAAAGTCTGCCGAGGAAGTCATCAAGAAACTGGAAGGTTGCAAGACGGTTATTTGGAACGGTCCTGTCGGTGCTTTTGAAACCAAGCCGTTTAACAAAGCGACGGACACGATTGCCGAAGCTGTCGGCAAGCTGACGGTTGCGGGCAAGCTGTTGTCGGTCGGCGGCGGCGGCGACACGGTGTCTGCTTTAAAGAAGGCGGGCGTTGCGGATAAGATGTCGTATTTGTCTGCGGCGGGCGGTGCGTTCCTTGAATGGATGGAAGGCAAAGTATTGCCCGGCGTCAAAGTTTTGGAAAAATAAGTTAACCGCAGATTCAAAGAATGCCGCTTTTAGCAATAAGAGCGGCATTTTTTTGTCAACAAAAAACGGAAAATCGGCAAGAAACTTGGAAAAACATTAAAAACTTTTTTCAAAATTTTGTCATATTAAAAATAAAAAAAATATGTTACATTAGAATAAAAGTAAAATTTTATGCCCGGAGGAACCGTTATGGCAGAATTGTTGAAAGAATACGAAGATTTCTTGAAAAATTACGAAGCCGAGAAACAGGCGGATCCTTTAAAAAGAGAAGAAATTGACCAAAAATATGCCCGTATGAATTCCGATTTTTTTGCGGTTGCGCAAAAGGAACCGTACGACAGGGATGTTTTAAAACGCTTTCATCAGGAATATTACGGCGTTCCCGAACAAAAGAACATGAAGGACGTTTTGGCGTCAAAGGATCAGACCGAATGGTCGTCCGAAGAAATTCTTTTAAACAATAAAGTTTCAAAGTTTCAGCTGACGGAAGATCCTGCGTCTGTCAATAAAGATTCTTTTTTGGAACAGGGGGACTATACCGACAAAGAAAAACGCGAAATGACGTTTATGTTGAACGGAGAATTGTCGCGTGTTCAGCCGGATGCCGCATTTGTTTCTTTTGACGATATTATGAAAGAATCGCAAGAAGCCGTGAACAATCCCGATTATGCATCGGACGGCGGTTTTTTGCAGCGCTATGAACATGACGTTGCGACGGCGGCTTCTGACGAAGACGCGGAAGAAATACGCCGTAATTATTATAAAGAGAATCCGTCGTTTTATCTTGCGGCGCAAAAACGCGAATTTGACGGTGCTCTTTTGGATATGGCGCGCAGCGAATATTATGAAGATGTCCCTGCCGTAGAAGGAAAGAAGAACGAAATCGCGGCGAAGACTCAAAACGGCGAAGAATTGACGGAAGAAGAAAAGAATCTCGTCAATATGGTTGAAAAGTACGGTTTGGAAGAAGATTTTGAAAACCGCAACAATGACAAACCCGTAGACTTGAACGATTATCCGAAGGAAGACCGCGAAGAATATGCGGCGCGCATGAATGCGATGTTGCGCCGGTATGTTCCGAATTATCAGCAAAAGAGCGTTCAGGATTTCTGTGATGCCGCAGATTTGGCGGAAGGCAGAGCCAATTCTGCCGAAACGGATCAGGAAAACGAAGAAGAAATAGATCTGCTTAAAGAAGCAGAGGAAATGAAGCGTTGGTTGGGCTATTACGACGAAGAAGGCCGTGCTTCAAGTCCTGATTTTAAGATGCCGTATTCGATGATTACGGGGATTTCGCAGAAAGATCCGAAGGATCCGAACTGCCCCGTAGATATTTCTTTGGAAACGGGAACGACGCTTCAGACGCGCCAGAAGAATATTGCGATGAAGTATCCCGATGCGAGCGGACCGTCATTGGAAGACTGCATGACGATGGTTCGCATGGGGCAAAAGCGCGGTTGGACGGTTGCGAATTTGAAGGGGTCGGAAAACTTTAAACGCCAGATGTTCTTGGCTTGCACGATGTTGGGAATGGAAGTCAAGGGCTATCAGCCGTCTCCCGAACTAAAGAAACAGGCGGAACAGATGCTGTTGGCGCAACAGGAAAAGAAAAAGCAAACGGGACAGCCGACGTTGCGCGAGACGGCATTGGATCTGGATGCGCGTACGGTGAACGGGTCGTATGTGCCGCCGTCGCCGCCGAAACAGGAAAAAGAAGCGACGCAGGAACAAACCGACGATAAACAGCCTAAGGAAGGTGAAAAACAGGCAGAAAAAGAAGGCGATAAACCGAAAGAAAATAAAGACGAAAAGTCTGTAACGCTGCCGCCTTTGACAGAAGAGGAAAAGAAACAGGTTCAGGAACGTTTTGATACGGTTGATAAGATTACGTCCGACTGCATGAAAGACGTTATGAGCCGTAAGAATGCGGCGGAAAAGCAGGCGTCGATAGATGCAACGCTGGAACAACGCAAACGCATCCGTGCGGCGTTGATTGAAGCCGAACGCAAAGAAGCTGCCGGCGAGGCGTTAACACCTGCCGACGAAAAAGCCAAGAAAATGGCGGAACAATACAAGGTTTCATCGAATCCGAAGGACAAGCCCGAAAAAATTCCTTTGATCAATCCGAAACATTTGGACAAGGACTTGAAACAGAAACGGGAAACCGCCGTTCTGGATGCACGAGCCGGTGCTTTGCTGGAAATTTCCGCGATACAGAGCACGGCGGTAACGTGCAAGCAAATGGCGTTGGATCCCGATAAGGAAAAGGCATCATTGCCGGTAACGCCGGAAGTGATGAAGAGCCAGATAGAGGCTCAGGTCAGCAGCCAAAAAGCCATGATGAGTTCTTTATCGGGCTTGGGCGGCAACTCCGGGGAAGGTCAGAAGCCGTCTCACAGCCAGATTTTACAGAAAGTCGGAGAAAATAATTCAATGACGAAATATGCGCAGGCGGATCTGGAAAGCAAGTGCGCGGCTCGCGGAATGACAGCGCCGCAAAGAGGAATGGACGCATCGATGCAAAAGAAGGTTTCAACAATTTTGCAACAAGTTCAAAAAGGAGCGGGACGTTCTTAATCCGTTTCCGTTTTGAACAAAAAGCATATCGAAGGAGCAAGCGCCATGGCGGAAGAAAACAAACAAAACCCGAACGGTGAAGTTTTTATAGGTTCCGTTGAAAAGACGTCCGGCAACAAGAAATCGGATCTTTATGCGAAAGAGCCCCGCCGATTACTTGAGTTTTGGAAAAAATTCCAAACGAAACAGGAAGAAGCGTTGAAACGAGCCGGGATCAGTTCGGCAGCATCCAAGATATCTTCTGTGCGTATAGTTTCTTTGAAAAACGGCAAAGAAGGGGTCAAGGTCGATTTTGTCGGCGGCGGCGGCGTTATTGATGTCGGGAACAAAGCGCATATTTTCCGTCGGGTGAACCGCAGTCTTCCTTCTCCTTCAAAGATTCGAACGTTGATGGCGGCCATCCGCGAAAAGGGATGGGATGCGGTGGCGGCGGATCTTGATCCTGCGACACGTGAGATTTTGCTTAAAGCATGCTCGACGGCGGGAGTGAAATTAGAAAAATCATCTTCTTCGGCTCAAAGAGGATACGCGTTGCAGCAGGAACAAAAAAATAACGCTCCTTTGATTGCTCAGCCGAACACGATGATCAAGACCGCGACGCCGCTGTTGGATCTTTTGTCCGGAGTGGACAATGTTCAAGAGGGGCAACCTTCAGCGGAACCTCAGGGTTTGACGTCCAAAGAAATCGAGGAAATGAGGGTCGCGGATGCATTAATACTTGCCGGAATGAAAGAAGAAGTCGTCGAAGCGATGTGGCACGGCGGGTCAAAGCCGTCCCGCCGCCGTGACAACGGAGTGAAAGCGCGTCGCAAGACAACGAACGCGACATTAATGCAGACGCGTAAGGAAGAAAGCAAGCTGATCGGAGAAATCAAACAAGGCTATAAGAGTATTATGGCTGACGTTCGCAAGGATATTATTCAGGAACAGATTGAAATTTGGCGTTCCGAATACTACGGCACGGAAGACAAACCCGGCTTGAAAGACACGATTTCCAAGAAACGTGAAGAAGGCAAAAATCTGACCTCTCACGAAGCAAAGTTGGCGGAACGCATTGAACGTTTGGGGATTTTAGCCGATGCATCAAAGGAAGTGCTGACGCCTGAACAGATTAAAGCTCGCGAAACATTAAAGACTGCGGATTTAGACTCTAACATGGCAAAGAAGTTCCGCGAAATCGGCGAACGAAAAAAAGTAATCTGCGATACGATGGTGACTTCGGTTCAGCTGGCTCAGTCGAACATGGCTTTAAAGACGCTGACGTCCAAGAAGGCGCCTCAAATAGCGGAGGGTGCCGTCAAAGACAAAGCCGCCAGTCTGATGGTGCCGAAGGGCATGAGTACGGAAGAATTAAAGGCGCATCTGGTTCAGATGAAAAAGAAACGCAACCGTGCTTTTAAACAGGTTCACCTTGCTCATGAGAATTTTAAGGCGCGCTCAAAGGGGCAACCGGTGCAATCCGTTGTAAAAAAAGTCAAGCAGGCTTCAGAAAAGCTTCATGACGCACAGATGCAAAAGCGGCAGAAAAGGGCGGGAAATCAGCCGAAAACTCAGGAGCAATCGGCAGAAATCGTTGCCGAAAAGGCAAAAGAGGGCGCCGAGAGACTTGAAAATCAAGCGTCTTTCCGCATAGACGATGTTAAAGAACCGGTTTCTCAAAAAAAACGCGTGTCGTTTCATGCGCATTTAAAAGCGCATGAAGAAAGCCAATCGGTAATTCGCGAGGCAGACGCAAAGACGAATCAGGACTCCTTTCTGCAGCCCGTACGGGCGCCTCAGCAGCATCCTTTGCGCGGAGCGGCACTGACCAAGTTTATAGCGGATCAAAAGGCGGCGTCGCGATAAACTCGACAAGAATAAAAAAAGCCCTCTTCCGATGAAAGAAGAGGGCTTTTTTATAAAAAGTAACAATGTATCATTTAAAATCGACGGGTCTTGCAAAAGCCAGCAGGCGTGCGGAATTATCTTTGATTTCCGCCCATTTGTCCGTCAGCTCCAGAACGGCGACGGCGGATGTCGGGAATTTTTTTCCCATCTGTCTTAAGGCTTCGTCGTCGCTGAGGGCGGCGTCGCAAATGACTTCTGCCAAATCTTCCAGACCGGGGTTGTGGCCGATAATCATGACGGTTTGAATGTCTTCTTTGATTTGTTTGATGATGTCGAGCAGGGCTTGAGTTCCGGCTTGATAGAGGGCTTCGGACGAGAAAGCCGGAGTATCGGGGAACGCCTTGTAAATTTCCTGGTAAGTTTCCGTGACGCGCACGGCGGGCGAGCATAAAATGATATCCGGGACGATGTCGCAGGCAGCCAATTGTTTTCGCATGATTTTGACGTCTTTTTTTCCGCGTTTGTTCAAGGGGCGGTTAATATCTTCATAAAGGTCGTAATCTTTTGAAGCTTTTCCGTGGCGCATCAGAATCAGAAAGTGGGTTGGTTTGATTTCGGTTTTATTTTCTGATTTTGTTTCTTCGGGAATCGGGGTCGTCGGTTTGACGGCATTTTTTGCTGCGGCGCTTTTTTTTCGGGTTGAGCTTTTTTTTGTTTTCGCGGCGGTTGTTGTTTTCTTTTCAGTCATGATAATCCCCTTTGGTTGTTAATATCGTTTTAGGATAAATGAAAGAGGACAAAAAAGAAATATATCTTAGATGCTTATTTCATCGTTGGCTGAAATATGTTAAAAAAGAAATGCAATTTTGTATTGTTTTCGAGGATATACAGCGATGGCTACGGAAGGACTGGTTTATTCTGACCCGATAACGTTAACTTCGCCGCAACGTTTTTTTAACAGGGAATTGTCATGGCTGGCGTTTAACAGGCGTGTTTTGGAAGAATCGATGAACAAACGCTATCCGTTATTGGAACGGTTGCGTTTTTTGGCGATTTCCGGATCGAATTTGGACGAATTTTTTATGGTGCGCGTTGCGGGGTTGGCGGCTCAGATTTATGCCGGAGTGACAGCCAGAAGCGATGACGGCCGCACGCCGCAAGAACAATTGGATGCCGTTCGCGAAGCCGTGGAAGATTTGCGTAAAAAGCAAGATGAATATTTTGTATGCTTGCGCAAGGAGCTGGAACGGGAAAATTTATATATTGTCGGTCAGGATGATTTGTCGAAACAGGACAAAAAGCTGTTGCAAAGCGTTTTTGAAGAATCGATTTTTCCCGTTTTGACTCCGATTGCGTTGGATCCCGCGCATCCGTTTCCTTTTTTGCCGAATTTGTCGCATTCGCTGATTTTATCGTTAAAGCACTCGGACGGTCATGAACAAAAAGCATTGCTTCCGTTGCCGGGCAGCCTGTCCCGTTTTATCAGACTGGGCAAGAATCCGGATCGCTTTATTGCGTTGGAAGACGTGGTTATGCTTTTCATCGAACAGATTTTTCCGAACTTTAAGGTTAAGGAATTCGGCTTGTTCAGCATAATCCGCGATTGCCTGTTGGAGGTTGACGAACGTTCCGAAGATTTGATCGCTCAATTTGAAACGGCATTGGAGCGCCAGAGGCGGCGCGGAGTCATTGCTTTGGTGACGAACAGACAGATGCCGGAATCTTTGTTGGCTTTTGTGGAACATCAATTGGACGTTGAACGCGAAAACGTGACAAGGCGCGACGGCTTTATCGGAATCAGGAGTTTGACTTCGTTGATTGTCCCCGACCGTCGGGATTTGCTGTTCAAGCCTTATAAGCCGCGGCGTCCCGAGCGCGTCCGCGATTTCAAAGGCGACCATTTCGCAGCAATTCGCAAAAAAGACATGGTCATTCACCATCCTTATGAATCTTTTGAAGTCGTGGTTAAATTCCTGCGCCAGGCCGCCAAAGATCCCGATGTCGTTTCGATTAAGCAAACGCTCTATCGCACGAACAAGAATTCTCCGATTGTCAAAGCGCTGATAGATGCGGCGCACGCGGGCAAGGCGGTTACGGCGGTGGTTGAACTGCGTGCGCGTTTTGACGAAGAAGCCAATTTAAAATGGGCAAAGGACATGGAACAGGCAGGCGTTCATGTGGTTTTCGGGCTGATGAACTATAAAACGCACGCTAAAATTTCGCTGGTCACGCGTAAAGAAGGCACGAAGATGCGCGGCTATGCGCATTTCGGAACGGGCAATTATCACGAAGTTACCGCCAATATTTATACGGATTTGTCTTTCTTTACCTGTGACAAAGATTTGTGCCACGATGCGGCGTTGGTGTTTAATTATCTGACGGGGTACGCTCAGCCCGAAGGGTTGAAAAAATTATGCATTGCGCCGATTAACCTTCGCGACCGTTTGGTCGAGCTGATTGAACGCGAAATTAAATTTGCCAAAGAAGGCAAACCCGCCTCCATTTGGGCAAAGATGAATTCTTTGTTGGATCCCGTCCTGATTGATGCGCTTTACAAGGCGTCAAACGCGGGGGTGAAAATCACGCTTGTCGTTCGCGGCATCTGTGCGTTGCGTCCGGGTATTCCGGGGTTGTCGGAGAATATTCGCGTTACAAGTATTGTCGGTCGCTTTTTGGAACATTCCCGCATTGTTTGTTTCGGAAACGGTTCAAAGCTGCCGTCACCCGATGCAAAAGTGTTTATTTCTTCGGCGGACTGGATGCCCAGAAATACGATGCACCGCGTTGAAACGCTGGTTCCGATAGAAAACCCGACGGTGCACGAACAGATCATGGGGCAGATTATGCAAGCCAATGTCAAAGACGAAGCGTTAAGCTGGCTGTTGCATGATGACATGAGCTATACAAGGATTTCGGAAAGCCCTCAAGCATTCAGCTGCCACCAGTTTTTCATGACGCATCCCAGCCTGTCGGGTCGCGGCTCTGCAAAGCTGCGCTCTACGGTGGCGCGCCAGAAAATTGCGGTACGTCGTGAAAAACGAAAGACGGAAGACAGTTCAAAAAAATCTTCTAAAAAATCCGCCGGCAAGAAAAACGCAAAAGCGGTAATAAAAGAATCAAAGAAGACTTCTGCCAAAAAAGCGCTTTCAAAAAAAGCGTCGGCGAAAAAATCAACGGCAAAGACGACGAAAAAGACAGCCAAGAAACAGCTGACAAAACAAAAGAAACTGGCTGTCAATTCAATGGTGGCAAAATAAAGGGAACGATAATGGGGAAACATCATTCTGAAGACGAAGAAATCGAATTTGAAGCGAATTTTTCCGACAAGGAAGAAACTGCAATCAGGACGCGCCTGATATCGCTTCAAACCAAAATCAGGGAAGTCAATGTCCCCGTTATTGTTTTGCTGTGCGGTGTGAACGGTTCCGGAAAAAACGCGGCTCTGGCGATTTTTCGGGATTGGCTTGACCAGCGTTCCGTTATTTTGCGCGCATACGAACGTCATGACGTTCATCAGGAACGCATCGAATACCGGCGTTATTGGAGGGATACGCCGATAAACGGAAAGACGGGCGTTTATGTCAGCTCGTGGTATTCGGATCCGTTGGTTTATCGCGCGTATGACAAAATCAACGACGACGGGCTGTATGAGCTTTTGGATAACTGCAACGATTTTGAAAAGACGTTGGCGGATTCGGGCGTTATTTTTTGTAAGCTTTGGTTTCATAAAGATAAAAACGAACAGGAAGCTTTTTTGCGCGCTTTGGACGAAGACCCGTATGAAAAATGGCGCGTTATGGACGACGATTGGAAGAATTGCTGCCTGTCCGACGGATTTGAAGAAGCGACGCGCAAGCTGATTCGATACACGGACAAAGACTATGCGCCGTGGTTTGAAATCAAAGAAGGTACATTCACGCAGCGTATTCGCAAAGCATTGGACATTTTCTGCACTCATGTTGAACGGGAATTGGACGAACGTTTAAAATTCCGCGAAAAAGAGGAAAAGAAACGCGAAGAAGACAAAAAGTCCAAAAAGAAAAAATATGAAAAGCCCGATTTTGTCAAACACATCAATATGGATGCGTCGATATCAAAAGAAAAATACAAAGAACAACTTCCGTATTTACGAGCACGTCTGAATGCGTTGCTGATGGAAGCCAGAAAACGCAACAAGCGCGTTATTTTGGCATTTGAAGGTCCCGATGCGTCGGGAAAAGGCGGCGTTATCAGCCGATTAACGTCGTCTTTGTACGTTCGTGACTGCGACATTTTTCCGATATCCGCGCCGACGCAGGAAGAAATCAACCATCATTATTTGTGGCGTTTTTGGCGGCGACTGAGCGAACAAAAGCTGTTGACGGTTTTTGACCGCAGCTGGTACGGGCGCGTTTTGGTAGAACGGATAGAACATTTTGCGACGGAACGCGAATGGAAACAGGCGTATGACGAGATTAACCGTTTTGAAAAACAGATGGTTCAAGGCGACAACATTGTTGTGAAGTTTTTGCTGTACATTTCCAAAGACGAACAGCTTGTTCGTTTTAAGGCGCGCGAGGAAACGTCCTACAAACAATGGAAAATCGGTAGCGAAGACTGGCGAAACCGTGAAAAATGGGAACAATATGACGAAGCGTTTGACGATATGCTGAAAAAGACGGATACAAAGTACGCTCCGTGGTTTGTCGTTCCCGATAACAACAAAAAGTACGGACGCATCAAGACGATGAAGCTGTTGTGCCGTTATTTGGAAAAAGTTTTGGATTTCAAGACGGATAAAGAAATCCCGCCTCCCGATAAAGAGGAAGATTAAAACTTTATCGTTCGAAATTTTTTCTGGCGGCGGCTACTCGCGGCGTTTGAAGCATCTGATTTTCGGATCGGTTCGCATAAGCTTCGATTTTTAAAAGCGTTTCGTTCGAAGGAATCCAACCGAAGCGAAATCCTTTGGGTTTCAGTGCGTCCATTCTTTTTTGAATATCCGTATTTTTTCGTTTTGTGCGCAAAGAATGCAAATATGCATTGATATCGTCGGTATTATATTGCGACGTAATGCCGATAAGAGCTCTGTAGGCTTCCGTAAAATTGCGCCGGTTATAGTTCAGACGTTCAAGTTCGGGATTTAACTCTGTTAACTTTTCGATTTCGGCGTTCACTTCAGGCAGAACGTCGGGAGATTTTTGAAAAATAAGCTCGGCGGCTTGTTTGATAAAGGGCTCGTCAGAATTCATCAGCCCTTGTGCCAAGGCATATTTTTGAAAACGTTTTCTGTAATTATATTCGGCAATATCCGCAGAATCCCCGTTCAGAAAACGGTAGTGTCCCGCGATGCCGGTTATTCCGGTTTCATTTTCCATCCGAACAGCATGAGCCGTATATTTAGGCACGCCGTTTTGGAGATAATTTCCGCCTCTGTTAAACGAATTTTCAATCTGTGAAACGGCGTCTTGCACGCTGGTCGGATGGTTTCTCATAAAGTTTTCCTTATCAAACTTTTAGAAAGGGTACAAGACTTTTTATCCGAAATCAAGAGCGGGCATGAAAATTATTTAATATAATTTTGTTCGCGTTCTTTTTTCAGGCGCAAAGCTTTTTGCGTCGGAGTTTCATTCATGTCGCGGTCGCGCACGCGGATTTTCAATGCGTCAAAAGCATCGCCGATGGGAATGAAACCGTCGCGAATGTCAATCAGGCTTTCTCCCGCATGAGCCAAGCCGACGGCGTTTCCGTTCCCGTCAACCAATAAACCGCCCAAAGAAACGCTTTGAACGTTTGTATCGGTCAAGATATCGACGCCGTTTGCCCCGAAACGATATCCGGCGACTTTTCCGTTTTCCATGGCTCCTTCAAATCCGCCGCGCATCGGAGTGCCGATGGCATAAAATTCTTCGCCGACTTTGGGCAAATCAAGTCTGACGGGAATGGGCCAGGTATAGTCGGATATATTTTTGGGCGGCACGAACAGCAACGCGACGTCTTTGGCTTTGTCGGCGCGCAAAACCATGGCGGATAATATGCGCCCGTCCAAAAATTCAATTTTGATGTACGGCGAGGATTTGGCAATGCTGTAATTTGTCAGAACCAACGACGGGGCAATGACGACGCCCGAACCGATATCTTTGTCATTCATGACGGCAACGACGCTGGAACGGATACGGTAAATGCGGTTTGCCGACAGGTAGCGGAAAGGCTTTTGGTTGTCTATGACGATGTAGCCGTCGGCTTTGGAAACGTCAAAACCGTATTTTTGGGCTTCTTTGAACAAATCGTCGTTAAGCGTTCCGTCGGACGGGGACAGAGATTCAAGCGAAGATTCCAACAAAAATCCGTCGAACAGACGAATCAGCGGCGTATCTTTCATTAACCGTCCGTACAGCCCCATTTCCGTTTGTCCCGTTTTTAACAGGCGTCCCAAAATTCCGTATTCCTGCTTTTGAGAATCGAGCAAATATCCGATATCGGCGCGGACGGCGGCATCGACGGACAGGTCTTTGGATTTTTGAGAAATCTCTTTAAGCAAGGAATCCAATTCGTCCTGTTCTTTGAAATCTAGGTCGCCCTTTTCCGTCAAATACTTGGCGCGTTCGGTCAGAACGGCAATTTCTTCGCCTTTGGTAACGTCCGTCTGAGCCAGTTCGCCGAGCTGTTGAGTTTCTTTGGAAATTTCCGAAGCCAGCAATGCCTGTTCTTTAACCAGATGTTCGATTTGTTCGTCGGTCATGGCATTGATATTTTTTTCTTTTTCCAAAATCAAAGAAGCCAGAGCATCGTTGCGTTGTCCGATTCTTTCCAAAGCATTTAAAACGCGCTGACGTTCGCGTTCGTGATAGAATTTCATGCGTTTGCGGCGGTACGAAGACGTCAGGTTTTTGCGATTTTGAATATGGGCGTAAAGCATGGCGTCGTAATCGGCTTTTGCTTTTCCGATTTCTTCTTCGGACGGAACGTTGCGCATGACGTCCATAAAACCCGGAGCGCCGACCATTCTGGCAACGGCGTCGGCAAAAGCTTTTTCAATCAGGCGGACTTCGCCGTCGCGAACGGGGTCTTGAATGTCTGCGTAGCCGTAAGTGCTGTCTTCCCAATACAGTTTGCGGTTAAAGGGCGTCATGACGCGCCACAGGACTTTGATTTCGGCGGATCCGCTTCTCAAACGCGGATACGTGCTCGTGCGCCAATCGTAGTGGTCGCAAACGTTGACGTATAAATCTTTGATTTCCGCCGTAATGACGTATCCCGGAATGCGGTCTCCGACGGAATAGGGGAAATACGGACTGTTTTTGTTGACGACGACGGGGAACAGTTCGTTCATTTCTTCGAAAAAGACGTCTTGGAACTTCATGTCGCGTCGCATGGCGCGACCTTCGTTCAGTATTAGTTTCCTTGAGTTCCGACGGCAACCGAAAAGCTTAAAGTTATACTGTCCGATATTTTTTCCCCATTCGGAAACCGTGCGCCCTCGGTCGATTTTGAAATCGACGTATTCCAGCTTGATGGAAGACAGGGAAGGATCAAACGTAAACAGTTCGTCAGCCAAACCGCCCGTTGCGGAATTTGACGGCGTTGCGCCTTCGACAAAGGCGTTGGCGGGCATCCGGCACGCGCACAAGACGGCAAAAGCAAATAAAAAAGATTTCAATTTCATCGGATACCCGTATATTTATATTTCACAGTTTATTTCAAATATAATCGGAAAAACATTAAAAAATGTTTTAGGAAAGGAAGTTCGGGAATGTATTTATTGCCGGCGATAGATTTAAAAGGCGGTCAGTGCGTCAGGCTCAGGCGCGGCGATATGTCGCAAGCGACCGTATTTAATACGTCTGCGGGGCAACAGGCGCGTTCTTTTGCACGTGAAGGCGCCGAATGGATTCATATTGTTGATTTGGACGGCGCTTTTGCGGGCTCTCCCGTGAACGTCGCGGCGGTCGAAGATATTTTAAAGTCTGCCGACGTAAAGACGGAGCTCGGCGGCGGGATTCGTTCTTTGGACGTCGTGAAGATGTGGCTGGATAAAGGCGTGGAGCGGGTCATTTTAGGCACGCAGGCGTTAAGGGATCCCGATTTTGTCAAAAGAGCCTGCGATATGTTTCCTCATCGCATCGCGGTCGGCATTGACGCAAAGGACGGCAAAGTTGCGGTGGAAGGCTGGGCGGAAACCTCCGAGATGCGGGCGTCCGATTTGGCGCGGCGTTTTGAAAATGCGGGGGTCAGTGCCATCATTTACACGGATATTTCCCGAGACGGCGTTTTGCAAGGACCGAATTTGGAATCGACGGCGGCTTTGGCGGAACAAATTACGACGCCCGTTATTGTTTCGGGGGGCATATCGTCACTGGAAGACATCAGAGAATGCCGCCGTTATGCGGACAGGAACATAGCCGGCGTCATTGCGGGCAGAGCGATTTACGAGAAGCGCTTTACGGTTTCTCAGGCTCTTTCGGTACTGAAAGGCGAATAGGATGGAAATACTGGAACGTTTATACGAAGTGATACAAAGCCGCAAGGGCGGAGATCCCGAAACGTCGTACACGGCAAAGCTTTTTTCGCGCGGTCGGTCTCGGATCGCGCAAAAAGTCGGAGAGGAAGCGACGGAAACCGTTATTTCCGCGGTTTCAAACGACAAGGAACACATTATTTCCGAAAGCGCGGATTTGTTATACCATTTATTGGTATTGTGGGCGGATGCCGGGGTAAGCCCGTCGGATGTCGGCTTATGTTTGGAACGGCGAGAAGGCGTTTCCGGCATAGAAGAAAAACGCAGCCGTAAAAAGGAGTAAGAAAGATGGCGTACGATGAAAACAATGTATTTGCAAAGATTTTGCGCGGAGAAATTCCGACGACCAAAATTTATGAAGACGACTATGCACTGGCATTTCCCGACTTAAATCCGAAAGCGCCGGTTCACGTTTTGGTTATTCCGAAAGGACCGTACCGTAATTTTCCGGAATTTGTGAACGGAGCAAGCGATGAAGAAATAGCGGGCTTTTTCAAAGCGGTTGCCAGAGTTGCACGGCTTTTGGGGCACGAAGAAGAAGGATACCGCATTTTAAGCAATATCGGTAAAAACGGCGGACAGGAAGTGCCGCATTTGCACGTTCATTTGTTCGCGGGGGCAAAGCTCGGCGCCATGATCGGCAAATAAACGGAAACAGGTTAAAAAAAGGCTCCCGAACGGAGCCTTTTTTAAGCGGCTTTTTCCAAAACGCGCGTTTTTTTGTTCTTGTCGTAATATTTTCCCAAAATGAACGCGGACATCAGAGCGCCGCATATTGCCACGGACAATGTCCATCTCAGGTTAATGCCCGCATAAGCGGCGGCGGCGCATATCAGCATGGAAGAAATGGCGCCGATATCCCACCCCAGCTCGGTGTAATAAGTGAAGTAAAGGGGATGCGCGGATTTTTTCGTAGCATTATAAACGGCGCTCATCAATCCCGTCATGGAAAAGCAATAAGCGATGGCGGCAAAGAAATCGCAAGCGATAATGGCGGGGACGGTATAAGCGAACCCTGCTCTTGCGATAAAGACGGCGATATGCATTCCGTATCCGATATAGCTGATGATTTTGCCTTTTCCCTTATCGATCATGGAACCGAAGAACAGATTTCCGACGGCTCTGAAGAACGCGGCGAGCGCGAGGATAAATCCGAAGTTTCCGTAATTGTCGTCAAGAATCATAAAGACGATCAGCGGCCAGACCGTTCCCGCCTGATAGAACCACCCGTCGCCGATAAAGACAAAGAACCCGAAATGTCCGACGTTCTTTTTTTCCTGTTTGGAAGCAGGTTTCGGTTTGGGGATGTCGGGCGTTTTAAACAGGGGAAAGACGGACAGCAACGTTAACACGAACGGCAGGAGAAAGGCGTAAATTCTGTCGACGGAAAGCAGGATGCCGCCGAACAAAGGTCCCAACACGGCAACGACGGTCGTGATGGCTTCTCTGATTCCGACGGCGGAACCGCGGTTGTTTTCGTTTCCTATGGACGCGAAATAGTTATGGTACGACACCCAGTACAAGACGTCGGCCAATCCCGATACAAGCATGAACGGGACAAGCCATAAGGAAATGCCGTTAATGGGGATCATGGCCAAATATCGGCAGGCAAAGACGACGGTGCCGGCGATCAAGGTAAAGCGAATGCCTTTTTTCAGGCACAGCATCATGGACAGGGGTCTGGTCAACGTTCGGACGGCCAGCATTCCCGCATAAGCAAGAAAAACGGCCGGCAGGGGTAAGCCCTGTTTATACAGGTAAGACAGCGTGAACATGCTGCACATTTCCCATCCCATGGCGCGCAGGCAATAGTGGATGTTGAGGATGTTCAGGCTTTTTTCCGAAAAGAACGCCATTTTATTATGCCGAAAATACCGTCAGATATTCAAAGTCTTAATAGCTACACGAAATTCGTCGGCGATGTCGGGTCTGTCGAGGGCGAATTCGATATTTGCCATCAGGAAACCGATTTTGTTTCCGCAATCGAATCTTCTGCCTTCGTAACGGATACCGTGCATGGGGACGGTGTTAAGGGTCGCGGCGATGGCATCGGTCAGCTGGATTTCCCCCGACACGCCGGTTTTTTGTTTGTCGAGCTCTTTAAAGACCAAAGGCGAAAGAATATACCGACCCGAAACGGCAAGCGTTGACGGCGCTTTTTCGGGAGACGGTTTTTCGACGACGCCTTTTGCACGAACCAAGACACCGTCATCGGAATCGACGTCCAAAATACCGTATCTGGACGTTTGTTCTTTGGGGACGTCTTGGACGGCGACGAGGTTTCCGCCGACGTTTTCATATATATCGACCATCTGTTTCAAACAGGGTGTTTTGCAATGAAAGATATCGTCGGGCAACAAAACGGCAAAGGGTTCGTCTCCGACCAAATCGCGGGCGCACCATACGGCGTGTCCCAAACCTTTGGGTTCGCTTTGTCGGGTATAAGAGATTTCGCCAGAATCGAACGAGCAGTCTTTTAAAAAAGCCAGTAATTCGGTTTTGTTGTCTTTGCGCAACAGTTCTTCCAGTCTTGAATTAGAATCGAAATGGTCTTCAATGGCGGATTTTCCGTGACCTGTTACGAAAATGAAATGTTCGATGCCGGCGGCTTTGGCTTCTTCCAGAGCGTATTGGATCAGAGGTTTGTCAACGATGGGCAACATTTCTTTGGGCATGGCTTTTGTGGCGGGTAAAAAGCGCGTTCCCAAACCGCCGACGGGAAAGACGGCTTTGCGTACTTTTGTCATAGGATTTCCCTCGAATAATAAAAAACATGTTTTGTTTATTTGTAGACCATTTTTTATAATAAAGAAAACTAAAAATAAATTGACAATAAGAGCAGAGCTTGCCAAGTTATCACAAGGTTTAAAACGAACCTCTTTAGGAGACCTTATCGTGAATTTTGTATTTCTTTCCCCCCATTTTCCGACGCATTACGTTAACTTTGCGGACAGGTTAAAAAGAATGGGGGTAAATGTATTGGGCATAGCGGAAGCCCCGTATGATACTCTTTCTCCGTATTTAAAAGAATCCTTGACGGAATATTACCGTGTCGACAACATGGAAAATTATGACGAAATGTTGCGGGCGGTGGCATATTTTATTCACAAATACGGACGCATTGACAGACTGGAATCGTTTAACGAATATTGGCTGGAAACGGATGCCCGCCTGCGCACGGACTTTAATATCGAAGGGACGAAATACCCCGAAGTTCTGGAAAGCAAACGCAAGTATTTGATGAAGAACCATTTTAAAAAGGCGGGAGTTCCTTCAGCGCGTTGCCATTTGGTGACGACGAAAGAGGAAGGCGAAAAATTTTTGGAAGAAGTCGGCTTTCCCGTATTTGTCAAACCCGATATCGGGGTGGGGGCTTATGCTTCTTATAAACTGAGCAATCGCGAAGAATTTGACGCGTTTTACAACGATCATCCGCCTGTACCTTATGTTATGGAAGAATTCGTGAACGGTCTGATCGTAACGTTTGACGGGGTAACGAACTACGAAAACGAACCCATTTTCATGACCAGCCATATCTTTCCGGAAAATGTTGCCGAAACGGTGAACTGCGGCGATGATTTGCGCTATTATTCGGTTATGAAAATAGATCCCGTTTTGGAAAAGGCGGGCAGAGCGGTTATTTCGGCGTTCAATACGACGGCACGCTTTTTCCACTTTGAATTTTTCAAGCTTTACGAAGACAAGAAAGGCTTGGGCAAAGCGGGCGATTATGTCGCGTTGGAAGTCAATATGCGTCCGCCCGGCGGATGTATGCCCGAACTGATGAACTATGAACATGACACGGACGTTTATCAGCTGTACGCGGATATGATCGTTCATGATAAGCTTTATCAGCCGACGGAAAAGAAATATATCGGGATTTATCTGGCACGCAAAGACTGCTTTAATTACGTTCATTCGCATGAAGAAATCGTCGAGCGTTACGGGGAACACCTGATGCAATACCATGATGTTGATGCGATTTTTGCTCCCGTTATGGGCGATCATATGTATCTGATGCGGGCAAAGACGCAGGAAGAAACCGACGAAATAATGAACTTTGTTCAGGAAAAATACTGATGAAAGTCGAATATTATAACGAGTACAGCCCTAATCTCGGCCGTCACATGGAATTAAAAGTGTACGGTCATGCGGGACGCCCGACATTGGTATTCCCGTCGCAATGTGGACGGTTTTACGAATATGAAGGTTTCGGAATGGTTGATGCCGTTTCGGGCTTTATTGAAGAAGGGCGGCTGCAACTGTTTTGCGTTGACGGGCTGGATTGGGAAACGTTTGTCAACTACGGTTGGCCGGGCGACAGGCTTCACCGTTTCGAACAGTACTTTCAGTACGTTTGCGAAGAAGTCGTTCCCTGGGCTTTGGATGTCAACCAAATGGGCAGCAACGGCTACCGCGCCGGCGGCATGATGACGACGGGATGCAGTATGGGCGCGTTGCATGCGGCGAATTTCTTTTTCCGCCGTCCCGATATTTTTGACGGCATGATTTCGCTCAGCGGGTTGTACAGTGTTCGTTCTTTCTTTGGCGACTGTTCCGAAGACGGCATCTATTTTAATTCGCCGATGGAATATTTGCCCAATATGACGGACGAACATATCTTAAACCTGTATCGCCGTTCGGATATCATTATCTGCTGCGGACAAGGGGCATGGGAAAGCGAATGTTTGCACGATACGCATGTTATGGAAGATATCCTGCGCGCCAAAAATATTCCGGCTTGGGTTGATTATTGGGGCTATGACGTTCCGCACGACTGGCCGTCATGGCGCAATCAAATGCCGTATTTCTTAAGCAAGATTTTATAAGAAGAAAGCGGGAATATCCCGCTTTTTTCTTTTTGCTTTTCTTTTTTTTGGAAAACGGGTAGAAAATAAAATGTCAGCGTCCTCGTAGCTCAGCAGGATAGAGCATCAGTTTCCTAAACTGAGGGCCGAGGGTTCGACTCCCCCCGAGGACGCCACAAAAAAGCCTTCGAATTTTCTCGAAGGCTTTTTATTTACGGAAACAGACAGGGGGAGCCGAACCCTCTTTTCGGGTTCGCGCTTCATCCGACGTCCCGTTGCGGAAGCGGTGCTTCCTGACGGTTCGGGATATCAGCGACCTTGCAGACGAAAACGCCTTTGCCGTTTTCGCTTAGCGGTCCCCCCGAGGACGCCACACAAAAAGCCTTCGAATTTTCTCGAAGGCTTTTTGTTTGTGAAAGACGATTATTTTTCCATCCATACCGTTTTTGCCAGGCAGGTAACGTGTTCCGTTCGTATTTCGTTTAAAAGCGGAACGGGCTTTTGTTTGATTGTATAACGGTATTGTAATCCGCACTTTTCTTGAACCCGTTTTGATTTTTCGTTGCCGTCGTAATAACCGCTCCAAATGCTTGAAAGCTTTTTTTCTTCAAAACCGTAACGGATGATTTCTTTTGCGGCTTCCGTCATTAAACCCGTTCCCCAATACGGAACGCCCAGCCAAAAACCGATTTCGCCTTCGTCGTCGGCAATATTTAAAGAACTTTGTTTGCCGATGCGCAATCCTATACATCCGATCGGCGTTTCCTGTTCTTTAAATGTTAAGGCAAAGTCTTCTTCCGTATTCGAATTACAAAGGACGGTTTTAATAATATTCAGGCTTTCGTTAATGTCGGCGTGCGGTTTCCAACCGGCGGCGCAACCGATTTGAGGATTTTTTGCCAGTTCGTAAAGCGCGGCGGCGTCATTTTCCCGCCACGGGCGCAAAATCATGCGCTTTGTTGTTAAAATCATAAGGGAACCTTATAATCGGAGTTTAAGGATTGAAAAAGAAAAGCCGCCTGACAAGGCGGCTTTTAAATTTGAAAAGCGGAAAAGTTACGCTTTCTGAGCGGCGACGCCGACGATGCGCTTTTTCAAGCGGCGAGCTTCGTAGGACAGCTTGCTGTTCGGAGTCGAAACCAAATAAGCGTCCAGACCGCCGTTGTGTTCAATGGTACGCAGACCGCGCGTGGAAACGCGCAAAGTAACGGTAGCGCCCAGCGTTTCGCTCAACAGAGAAACCGACTGCAGGTTCGGGAGGAACCGGCGGCGGGTTTTGTTGTTCGCGTGACTGACATTGTTGCCGGTCATTACGCCTTTTCCGGTAACGATACAACGTCTTGCCATGGTATTAAATCCTCTAACAATAAGAAAACAGATACGTTCTTTTATATGCAAAACGTTTTAGCGTCAAGCTGAATCTGGGGAATAGGAATTTTTTATTTGTTTTTCGTACGGGATGGGGTATTGTTGCGAAGTAATTAAGCGCCCGTAGCTCAGTTGGATAGAGTATCGGCCTCCGAAGCCGAGGGTCGTGGGTTCGAATCCCGCCGGGCGCGCCAAAAATCCCCTTTCGGGGATTTTTTTTGTGCCCGATAAGCGGGATAAGAGCCTGCGAGTGGGTTCGGCGAGCGGAAGCGAGCGCCGCGGAGACACCGAGAGTGTCGAGCGTCCCCCGCAGAGGGGTGAGCGCAACGAACAATCCCGCCACGATGTTTAAGCGGATTTAATGTCGACAAGCGGGAAAAACGGCGGGTTATTTACGGCTTATTTGGAAACCGTAACGCAAAAACCTTTGTCCGTATTGGCACATTGCGTTTTGCATCCGTAGACGGCAGCGATTTCCGAAACAATCGCCAATCCCAATCCGCTGCCGTTAACCGTTTGTCCCGCGGGTCGGTAAAACCGTTCGCATAAATGTTCCAAACGATCCGTTGCAACGACGGTGTCCGAATTGCAAACGCTGAGTTTGCCGTCTTTGATGCTGACGGTTATTTTCGCGTTTTCCGGACTGTATTTCAAAGCGTTGTCGATCAAATTCCTTAATAACAACGCCGCCCAAACGGGATTGCCTTTTTCAAAAGGCGCGGTTCCGGAACAGTCGGTCTTGACGGCGATATTTTTTTCTTTTGCCGCGAATTCATGTTCCGAAACGGTTTGAGCGATGATTTCTTTCCAATTCAGTTCCGAATCATCTTCGGACGTTCTGTCTTTAAGAGCCCCGATTCGGGATAAAGCCAACAACTGTTCAACCAGACGCGCGGAGCGGTCAATCCCTTGCCCCAGCTTTTCAAAAGACTGTTTCAGTTTTTCGGAATCGTCCGAAACCATTTCCGCGACTTCCAGCTGGACTTTTAACGCGGTCAGCGGGCTTCTTAATTCGTGAGCGGAATCCGAAATAAAACGGCGTTCTCTTTGCAACATGTCGTTTATTTTTAAGAACAGCCCGTTTACGGCATCGGTTAACGGTTTGACTTCATCGGGGATGCCCGCATTGTCCAACGGCGACAAATCTTCGGGAGAACGTTCTTTCAAACGTTTTGCCATGGCTTTTAACGGGGAAAATTCTTTTGTCAGCATCACGATAATGCACGCCAGAAGGATGAGCAACCCGAAGCACCACGGAAGCATAAATTCTTCCAACATGTCTTCAATGACTTCGGCTCTGTAATCAAGCTCTTGTCCGACGGCGACGACATAGTTTCCGTCCGTTGAAAGCATTCGGATGACGCGCCATTTTTCTCCGTCAATCTTTTCGGTGTCAAAAGCGCCGGTTCTTCCGAGAGCAGGAAAATCTTTTCCGTTTTCTCCGTCATGAAAAACGCGCCGTCCGTTCAGATCGAATACGGCAAAACCGACGGCTTCGTCGTCTTCGTCGGCATTTTTGATTTTTTTGACAAGCCTGTCACTGATTTTCTGAGCGTCCGAAGACGCGTCTGTCCAATTTGCCGAAGACAGCTGTTTTGCCAGATTGATTTGGTACGTATCAAAAAATTCGTCGATTTTTTCGCGGCATTCAAACCACGAAACCGCACCTGCCGTTAAAAAAACCGCTGTTGAAATCAAAACAAAAAAAACGATCAGCCGAAGGCGCAAATTCATGTTTTTCATTCAAGCCTCCATGATATATCCGATTTTGTTGACGGTTTTCACGATGTCTTTGCCCAGCTTTTTGCGCAAATGGTGGATATGGACTTCGACGGCGTTGCTGGAAACGTCTTCGTCCCAAGAATAGATTTTGTTTTCTAAGGCTTCTTTTGAGAGCACTTTGTTTTTATTCATCAGCAACGCTTCAAGGACGGCGGTTTCTTTCGGCGATAAAGTGACTTCGTTGCCGTTCAGAAAGGTTTTGCGCGACTGCGGATCAAAAGTGATGTTTTTATAAGCGATTTGCGGTGCGCTGACGCCGTTTTTGCGGCGAATCAAAGCATTCAGACGGGCTTGGACTTCTTTTAGAGCGAACGGTTTGCCCAAATAATCGTCGGCACCGCTGTTTAATCCTTTGATTCTTTCGTCTACGTCGCCTTTTGCGGTCAGGATCAGGACGGGTTCGTTTCTGGATTTGTTTCTCCAGTCTTTTAAAATCGACAGCCCGTCCATTCCCGGCAATCCCAAATCGAGGACGACGGCATCGTATTGAGCCTGAAACAACGCTTCGTGCCCGTCGTTTCCGTCGGAAAACCAGTCTACCGTAAAGCCCAGCTTTTCCAGTCCGTTTTTTATGCCGTCGCCGATCAGGCCGTCATCCTCGATAAGCAAAATACGCATTATTTTTTCACGCTGATTCTGTCGACGTCGATTTCGGTATTTCTGAACATATTTTTATCGACTTCGCCTTCGATTTCGACGGTATCGTTCGGCGTGACCGTGACACCCATCCAATCGTCGTCGTCAATTTCGACGGTGATGGAACCCGTGCTGTCTCTAAAAAGGTATTTTTCATCGCCGAGGCTTTTTTCGATCTTTCCGACCAGTTTCACGGGCGTATCGTCGGATACTTTTTCAATATCGGAAACCGATGCGACGGAAAGTCCGGGACCTTGAAAGCCTCCGCGTACGTTCTGAGCCGACGCCGGTGCCGAAACGCTTAATGCCAAAACCAAAGCGGATGCGGTTAACAGTTTGTTCATTTTTAAATCCTCCTGATAAATTTGTTAGGTGTTTTTCCTGATGACAAGTTCAGTTCAACACCGTGAGCTTAAGGAACGCTTAAGGAAAAAATAAAAACGGATTTTTTCGTATTTTGAAGAAATCCTGCGGGATATGTTTTATAATTCATTCGCTTAAATGCAATAGGCGGGCGAAATTTTATTTTTCAAGCTTTACAAAAAGCGGGGAATAAGCTTAAAAAAACAAATTTAATCAAAAAAGAAGGGGGATAAATGAAAACCTTGTTAAAATCGATGCTGTTTTTAAGCGTTGCATTTTTATTCGGCTGTCAAAGCGCACAGCAGGCGACTGTTTCCGTTTCCGACGCCCCCGCACAAGAAAAGACGGCTCAAAAACCGCAGGAAACGGCAAAGCCCGAAGCGAAACAAGCCAATATTATCGGAGCAGTCGAACCGATTTACATTCTTCCGATGAAATCGGCTTTTGAAGCCAGAATCGACACCGGAGCAACGACGTCGTCTTTGGATGCGGACGATATCAGGGAATTTGAGCGCGACGGGGAAAAATGGGTTTCCTTTAAGATTGTGAACCGCCGTTCGGGCGAGGAACACCATTATGAAAAGCGTGTTGTCAAAAGCATTCGCATTAAAAGAATCAAAGAAAAGGAAGACCGCGTCAAAGTCAGTATGTCCGTCCGTTTCGGCGGCGAAGAATTTACCAGCGAATTTACGTTGGCAAAGCGCGATGATTTCGAATATCAAGCGTTAATCGGTCGTAATATTTTAAGCGGCAGAGCCATTGTTGACACGTCGCTGTCCCATACGCTGAAATAAGGAAAACAAAGGAGGCGGCAATGAAAAAACTGTTTACGGTTCGTAAGGTATTAACGTTTTTGCTGCTTCTTTCGGCGGTATTTGCGGGATTTAGCGCATATTACAAAATAGAATACTGGGGATTCGATTTTCGTCCGAACGAAACGTCCCGCGTATGGAATATTGATGCGCATATTTCGTTTACCCCGACGGGCGAACCGATTAAAGTGTCTTTGGCCATTCCTTCCAAAAGAAGAAAATTCAAAGTCCTGAACGAAGATACGCAGGCCAAAGGCTATAAGGTAAATAAAGACGTCAAAAACGGCAGAATTGAATTTTTTTCATCTCCCCGCACGGACGAACAAAACCTCTATTACCGTCTGACGGTTTTTGACAACGAAGAAGGGCGCGGAAAATTCCCCGACGAAAAAATGCCCGAAGTGCAAAAACCTGTCTATGACAAACAGCAACAACAAATTGCCGATGAAATTTGGGCACAAGCCGATAAATTTGAAGGACGCCTGCCTCAAAAAATTATTGCCGTGTTTAATCAGGAACCGCTCAGCCCCAGCGTGAACGCTTTTTTGCCCGTAAAAATCACCCAGCGCCAACGCGCCGAAAAGATGATTGAGCTTTTGGCTTTAAAATCCGTTCCCGCCCGTTTGGCTCACGGCGTTCGGCTGGAAGAAGGCAAGCAGGCCGTCGAAGCCGATTTGATGCTGGAAGCCTATGACGGGCGCAAATGGCGGTTGTTCGATGTCAATACTGGAAAAGCCGGATTGCCTAAAAACTTTATTATTTTCCAACGCGGCGGAGCGTCTTTGCTGGACGTTGCGGGCGGAGAAAATTCCAAAGTCCGTTTTTCCGTTTTGCGTTCGGTTACGTCGTCGTTCAAACTGGCAGGTCCGCGCGCCCGCATGAGCGATTTTAAAAAAATGTTCGACTATTCGATTTACAGCCTTCCTTTGTTGGAACAAAACACTTTGAAATGGCTGATGGTCTTTCCGTTGGGGATTTTGGTCGTCGTTTTAATGCGTAACGTCGTCGGCATTAAAACAATGGGAACATTTACGCCCATGCTGGTCGCCATGTCTTTGGTTAAAACGGGATTTTGGGCGGGATTGGTTTGCTTTTCGGTGATTATCGCCGTCGGATTGGTTTTGCGTGCCGTGCTGTCAAAACTGAATCTGTTGCTGGTTCCCCGAATTTCCGCCGTGGTCATCTGTGTTATTTTGATTATGCAGTTCATGACAATTGCAGGAGCCAGACTGGATTGGGAAATCGCATCTTCTGCCGTGTTCTTTCCCATTATTATTACGGCGTGGATTATTGAACGCGCTTCCATTACTTGGGAAGAAGACGGCGCGGCAAACGCGCTTTCGGAAATCGTGTACAGCATGATTACCGCCGTTGTGACGTATCTGGTGATCAGCAGCGAATATATCCGTCATATTACGTTTGCCTTTAACGAAATCAATTTGGTGATTTTGTTCGCGGTTATGTTGTTGGGGACGTATACGGGCTATCGTTTGACGGAACTGAAACGTTTTACGCCTTTGGCAAAGGGGGAATAAGATGTTCGGCTGGTTGAAAAAATACAGCCCCCCTTCCGCGTTGAAGGCGAACGGCGTTTTGGGAATGAATGCCAGAAACTATAACATTATTTCCCGTTTAAACGACCGGCGTCTGTATCCGTTGGTGGACGATAAAGTCAAAACGAAAGTTTTGGCGGGAAAAGCCGGAATTAATACGCCGCGGCTGATCGGCGTCATCGAATATCAGCATCAGGTCAAAGATTTTATCAAAATCGTTGAAGGATGCCCGCAGTTTGTGATTAAACCCGCTCACGGCAGCGGCGGAAAAGGCGTTCTTGTCATTAATCGTTGGGAAGGGCAACGCTTTTTTACGGCTTCGGGAAAAGAGCTGGGATTCCAAGACGTATTCCGCCATATTTCCAACACGCTGAGCGGTTTGTTCAGCTTGGGCGGACAATATGACGTCGCCGTTATTGAAGAAATGGTCAATTTCAGCGATATGTTTAAAAATTTCAGCTATCAGGGCGTTCCCGACGTTCGCATCATCGTTTATAAAGGATATCCCGCCATGTCAATGATGCGTCTGGCGACGGCGGAATCGGGCGGACGGGCGAATTTGCATCAGGGAGCCGTCGGCGTCGGGCTGGACATTCAAAGCGGAAAGACGTTGCAAGCCGTAATGCATAATCTGCCTGTTTCCGTTCATCCCGATACGAAAGCCGATTTAAAGTCTTTGGTTGTTCCGTTTTGGCGCGAACACCTGCTGATCGGGGCAAAGGCTTATGAAATGACGGGACTGGGATATTTGGGCGCGGATATTGTGTTGGATAAAAATCGCGGTCCCATGATGTTAGAACTGAATGCCCGTCCGGGATTGGCGATTCAAATTGCCAACGGGCACGGATTAATGTCCGTAATTAAAAAAATCGAAAAAACGTATCCGACGGGCTTAACGCCGGAAGAACGGGTCGACTATATTTTAAACGCGGCGCCGTAGGAGTGTTTTCTTTGCGGTGAAAAGTCCGTGCATCATTCATTTAATGCGTCGGAAATTTTCTCAAAATCAAAAAGCGGCGACTAATGCCGCCGCTCTTTATCGTCGAAAATCCGTTCAGCGGTAAGGACGTTTGTTCCAAGGCATTTTTGACAGCAATGTTGCCATGGCGCACGAATCGCTGATGCCGGCGTATAGCAATCCGCATCCGACAAAAGCAGGCAACAGGGCTGCACTCGGGCTGAAAACCAACGCCGCGACGCTGCCCGCCAGCACAAGGCTGCCCGCGATGATTCGGACTTGGCGTTCCAAAGAGATGGCGGCACGTTTTTTGACGATTTCGGAACGGTTACTTAACGCTCCCATACCGCCACGGATGACGGCGACGTTTTCGTAGCCCGCTTCTTCCAAACGTTGCGCGGCGACGGAAGCCCTTTTCCCGCTTTGACACAAAACATAAATCGTTTTGCCTTCGGGACTGTGTTCTTTTAAAAATTCGGCGGCATCAAAACGCGGCAGTTCAACGAAATAATGTTTCCGCTTTAAAGAAACGTCCGAATGTTCGTTGCCGTTTCGGACGTCAACGATAAACGCGTCTTCGGGGACGTCGTCAAAATCGACCAAGGTTTTGTATAATCCGTTATTTTCCATAAGATTTTCCTTTGGTTAAAGTTTTGTAATACGTCCATCCGCCGGCATAACTCAGAACGTTTTCAAAACCGTTTTGCATCAAAATGCGCGCGGCGACATAGCTGGTATAGCCTTTGAAACAATGAACCATGACGGTTTTGTTTTTCGGCAGTTCCGAGATTCTGGAACGGAGCTGGGCGGCGGGAATGTTCACGGCACCGTCAATGTGTTCTTGGTTATAGACGGATTCGGGACGCACGTCCAAGACCAGCATATCGTCAAATGAGGTTCCGAAGAAAGGTTTGACGAGCTTTTGACGGACGTTTTCTATCGCCATGCCGATTAAGTTGACGGGGTCTTTTGCTCCGGAGTACGGCGGCGCATAGCACAGTTCCGCGTCTCTTAAATCTGTTGTCGTGCCGTTTAAGCGCATAATCGTGGCTATGACGTCAATGCGTTTGTCGACGCCTTCTTTTCCGACGGCCTGAGCGCCGAAAATTTTTCCGCTTTCGGTATCGTAGAGGACTTTCAACGTCAGCGGTTCGGCACCGGGATAATATCCCGCATGTGATGAACCGACGATGACCATCTTGTCGTATTTGACGCCGGCGCGTTCCAGCTGGCGTTCGTTGTTTCCCGTAAAGGCGGCGGTCAGTTCAAAGACTTTGACAATGCCCGTTCCCTGCGTTCCCGTATAGGGGTAGGGGAAGTTTCCGACAATACTGTCGGCGATTAAGCGCCCCTGCCTGTTCGCGGGCCCTGCCAAAGCGACGGCCACGCTTGCCGATGAAACAAAGTCTTTGACGGCAACGCTGTCGCCGCAGGCATAGACGTCATTCAGGCTTGTTCTCATGTATTCGTCGGTAATGATGTATCCGCGTTCGTTCAGCTTGATGCCGGCCTGTTTTGCCAATTCCGTATCGGGGCGCACGCCTGCAGCCAGAATAATAAAGTCGGCTGGGATTTCTTTTCCGGAATTAAGAAGGACGGACGTTTTCGTAACGGCTTTGATACCGTCGGAAAGGTACAGATCCAGTCCGTTGTCGCGCATGGAATTTTGTACTTGGGCAACCATGTCGGCATCCAAAGGCATCAAGACTTGAGGCGCCAATTCCACCAAAGACGTTTTTATTCCGGCGTGGCACAGGTTTTCGGCGGTTTCGACACCGATAAAGCCGCCGCCGACAACGACGGCGTTTTTCTTGGACTTATCGTGAATGAAAGCTTTGATTTCGTCGGCGTCGGACAAATGTTTGACCACGAAATGCGGCAGGTTTTCAATTCCTTCGACAGGCGGGACGAAAGGCTCGACCCCTGTGGAAAGCACAAGCTTGTCATACGGATAAGCCTGTCCGTCGGCGGCAATGATTTCCTTTTTTTCGGGGTTGATGCGCGTGACGGGCATGTTCAGCTTGATTTCTATGTCAAACAGGTTCTTGAACAAAGCAGGTTTTGCGACTTGCATATTGTCTCTGTTTTCGATGACGCCGCCGATGTAATAGGGCAGGCCGCAGCTGGCGATGGAGGTTTCGTTTGTTTTTTCAAAGATTGTGATTTCAGCCGAATTGTCGAGCCTTCTTAACCTTGCGGCACAGCTGGCACCGCCTGCGCCGCCGCCGATAATGATGACTTTCATGATTTCTCCTGTAAAAATAAAATATCTGTTTTGAAGTGTGCCAAAAGCCGTTTGGCGTAGCAATTAAAAAAAGATAAAACCCGAATCCGACAATCATAAATAAATCCCGAAATCCGTTTTGGAAAAAAACTTTGACTCGGAAGGTCAAAGGACTCATTATCCCTTCAGGCGTGTTTATCTGGTACGGGTCTGCAAAAATGGCTAAAAATCTGAAAAAAATCAAAGTCGGTTTTGTTTCTTTGGGATGTTCCAAGAATCAAATAGATACAGAAATGATGATGGCTCATTTGGCAGAGGACGGATTCGAAATAACGCCCGACGCGATGGAAGCCGACGTGATCGTCATCAATACCTGCGGTTTTATCGGCGACGCGAAACAGGAATCCGTCGATACGATCATGGAAATGGCGGAATTGAAAAAAGCGGGGTCGCTGAAAAAGCTGATTGTCACGGGGTGTCTGGCGGAACGTTACAGGGAAAGCATTTTGCAGGAATTGCCTGATGTTGATGCCGTTTTGGGGGTCGGCAGCGTTCATGATATAGCTCAAGCCGTCAAAGAGGCGTTCAAAGAAGATTCGGTGACCATGTTTAATGATCCCGAAACGTGCGAATTGGGCGGGGAAAGAATTTTGACGACGCCGTCTTACATGGCGTATTTGCGTATTGCGGAGGGGTGTAACAACCGCTGTACATATTGCGTTATTCCTTCAATACGCGGGAAATACCGTTCCCGGACGATGGAAAGCATTATTGAAGAAGCCAAGAAACTTGAAAAGCAGGGCGTCAAGGAACTGAATCTGATAGCGCAGGACACGTCAAGCTACGGTTCGGATTTGTACGGCAAGCTGATGTTGCCCGAATTGTTGCGCCGCCTGTCTTCCGAAACGCAAATTCCGTGGTTCAGGCTGTTTTATTGTTATCCGGACAAGATTACGGACGAACTGATTTTTGAAATCAGGGATAATCCGCGCGTTCTTCACTATATAGACATTCCGATACAGCATATTAACGATACGGTTTTGAAACGGATGAACCGTCACGGGAACAGAAAGCTGATAGAAGATTTGCTGTCGCGGTTGCGGACGAATATTCCCGACATGGTTATTCGCACAACGGCGATTGTCGGGTTTCCGGGCGAGACGGAAGAACAGTTTAACGAACTTTTGGACTTTGTCGTAACGGCGAAATTCAACCGATTCGGTGCGTTTTCTTATTCAAGAGAGGAAGGGACTCCGGCACACGATATGGCGGATCAGGTTGACGAAGACGAAAAGCTTGACCGTTACGAAGCCGTTATGTCGGCGCAGGCGGATGTCAGCCTTGAATATCAACGTTCAAGGATTGGGACTCGAACGCTTGTTTTGTGCGAAGGCTATGACGGAGAACAATACCTCGGCAGAGATTATGCGAATGCCCCCGACATAGACGGTAAAATATATTTTTCAAGCAAACATTCCGTGCGGGAAGGCGACTTTGTCGAAGTGGAAATTTCGGACGCGGATGATTACGATTTGTTCGGGAAAGCCGTTGAAAAGTAAATAAAAAAGCTAAATAGATGCTTTTTATATTATTAAGTGTCATAAAAAAGCTTTGAAAGTTTCTATTTTTTTGTCTAAAATTTCTTATAGAGGCTGTTTTTTTATATAAGGAGATTCGTTATGCGTAAAGAAGAAGCATGGGAAAAACGCAGAGAAACGTCTTTTCGCGATATCTTGGGCGAAATGGGTTATAAGAAAGAAGACGGCGATTTTATGGTCATCAGTGTTGATCCGAATGCTCCCAAGACGGAAATGAACACCGGATATGTTATGGGGGGCTGGGAAAAGAAGGAACGTCCTCTTTATCCGCATGCCCGTACGGAAGAAGACGCCAGTAAACGGGCGCAAATGACGGACAACGAATTCTGGGATAATGTGTGCACAAACGTGAACGGCGACGGCAAGATTGCGACGGGGATTACCGGATCCAACAACGGCGTTTATGCGGCATATATGTGGGGCAGCAACGAAGTAATCGTTACGCAAAATCCCAAAATTATCAGAGCATTGGAATCTCAGATGCATTTTGAATCCGATCAGATGTTTGTTCCGTTTTCGAACGGAGAAAAACCCAAAGATTTTCATAAGGCTCTGGAATGGGAACAGGTAAAACACGTCAGTTCTCATTCGACGAAAGAACCGCAACGTCTGATGACAAAAGAAGAAAAGGCGGAAGCCAAAAAACGTGAAGAATTTTTGAAATCGCTTCAATCGGACAACGCGAAACCCGCCGCGACGGTGTCGAATCCTTTGCGCGACGCGGTAATTTCCCGCAAGACAAAAGGGTACTGATTTTAAGTTTGATAACGATTTTGGAAAAGTGCGCGACGAAATGTTGCGCACTTTTTTTGTCGGTTAATAAAAAAATAATTCTTGACTTACAGTCTGCTCTAAATTTTAGGCTCTTAAGCATAATAAAAGAGGGGGCTCGAAATGATTATAAAAAGGCAGGTTTGGTTTTTTCCGGCGAATCAGGAGCGCACGTTACACCTTTATTTGCCGGACGATTACGAATTTTCCGCCGAACGCTATCCCGTGATGTACATGTTCGACGGGCACAATTTATTTTATGATTCGGATGCGACATACGGCAAAAGCTGGGGGTTTAAAGAGTTTTTGGACTCGTGGGACAAAAAGATTATTGTTGCCGGCATCGAGTGTTCGCACGAAGGCAACAATCGTTTAAAGGAATATTGCCCTTATTATTGGAATTCCGGCTGGGCGGGTGAAGTATACGGCACGGGCGACGAAACGATGCGCTGGATGGCGTATGATCTTAAACCGATGATAGATGCCGAATACAGGACTTGGTCGCATCGCGAAGCAACGGGAATAGGGGGCAGCAGCATGGGAGGATTGATGTCTTTGTATGCGGCGATATGCTATAACAATGTTTATTCGAAGGCGGCATGCGTTTCTTCGGCGATTTCTTTTTGCGGCAAGGAATTGCGGGAGGCCGTTTCTGCAAACGATTTAAATCCGGATACGAAAGTTTTTCTCAGCTGGGGCAGTCAAGAAAGCCGTTCGCCGAAAGGCAAAGCCATTATGGCGTCTTGCAACCGTTCAATAAACGACAGGCTGTATAAGAAAGGATGCAGCCCGTTTTTGTACTGTCAGGAAGGCGGGCATCATTGCGAAGCCGATTGGGAAAAACAGGTTCCGTTATTTATGAATTGGCTTTGGAAATAAAAATTAAGAGCCTCGTGAAGAGGCTCTTAATTTTTATTCGGCGTTTTTTGCGCGGATTTTTGGCGCCAAAAAGAATAAATAAAGGACGCCTGCGGTCATGACGGCGACGGCGGCGTTTTGGGTTGCGAACATATCCGAAGCATATCCCATAATCATCGGGAATACCGTTCCGCCGAATAAACCCATTATCATTAACCCGGAGACTTCGTTTTTCTTTTCCGGGGAATGGAGCAAAGCTTCTGCAAAGATAATGGAAAACACATTGGAATTTCCGAATCCGATCAGCCCGACGCCGACGTTTAAGAGATTTTTATCCGCACAGGACAGCAACAGAACCATGCCTGCCGCCATCAGGACGACGCTAAAGAAGAAGAAGGCTTTATTGCTGATTTTTGTCAGGATCAGGCTTCCCGAAAAACACCCCAGAGTACGGAACAGGAAATAAATGCTTGTCGCATAGGCGGCATCATTTAAGGTCAGACCTGCTTTTTGGATCAGGATTTTCGGAGCGGACACATTCGTTCCGACGTCGATGCCGACATGACACATAATGCCGAGGAAGCACAGGAAAATGACGGGATCTTTTAGCAAAGCGAGACACTGAGAGAAAGAAGACGGCGAGTCGCTGATTTTTTCTTCTTCGATTTTATCAAAAGCGAGGGCGAAAGCGGCGATGAGTGCTTCGGCGGCGAACACGGGGTACAAAATCATCCAGTTTCCGTACAGGGCGGCACCTTTTGCGGCAAGGATCGGCGCGACGAAAGACGCGATGGCTTTAACGAATTGCCCGAACGTCAGGGCGCTTGAGAGTTTATCGGATTTAATCAGGTTAGAGATTAACGGGTTTAAAGAAACCTGCATAATCGTGTTTCCGATTCCGAGCAAACAGAAAGAGACCAGCATAACGTTTAAGTTATAAGCGGTTAAGGGCAGGAACAAAGCGACTGCCGTAACACCCAAGCTGATCAGGACGGTTTTTTTTCGTCCGATTTTATTCATCATCATGCCTGTCGGGACGGAACCGACGAGGAACCAGAAAAAGACCATGGAAGGGAAAGCATTAGCCAAGGTATCTGAGAGTTTAAAATCGTTTTTGATATAGTTTGTTGCGATACCGACCAGATCGACGAATCCCATGGCGAAGAAAGCCAACATGACGGGGAAGAGTTTGAGTAAGATATTTTGCCGAGCATTTTGGTTCATGAAACGTCTCCCGCAGAAGTGAGAAAAGATAGATTTCAGGCGCATACAGTTGCCGATTTACGAATATTATACACGAATGTTTTTAAGAAAGGAATTTAAAGGGGAAAAGACACCTAACGGCTGTAAGTTTAATACGAATTAGGTATAAATTTCTGAAAAATAAAGAAGATAAGTCTGCTGTAATTATGCAATTGTTTGCTCATATATGATTTTAGCAATTTGCTCGTTCATTATTAAAATATAAAAGAATTTTTGAGAGTGAAATAGTTAATATAAAAATAAATATATTTTTAATCTTAACTTGTTTTTACATGATCAAAATAAAGAATGTTTTGTTAAGTACATGTATAAGCAAAGATATGATTGTATGTATTTTTAATAAAAAATATTTTAATGTGTTTTTCTCTTGTAAGAATACAATTTGGTATGTATATATAAAAAAATAGTTTTGAAGGAGAAGTTATGTCTAAAACAGCAGAACTTGCGTGTAAACTTATGTATGAAACATTAAAGCTCTTAAAAGAAACAGATGGAGAAATGCCTTCATCCGTTTTGATGACGACACTTTCAAAACGTGTGGATTTAGATGATTGGGCAAAAGAAACATTAGAAAAGACAGGTAATATTAGGTGGCAATCAATTCTTCATTTCTATTCAATAGATATGATGAAAGCAGGTTATATATTGAAGAAAAAAGGTGTTTGGTATCTAACTCCAGAAGGCGAAAAAGCAATCTCTTTAGGCGATAAAGAATTATTTCGAACGGCTCAAGCAGAATACCGTCGTTGGAAAGAAAAGAATAAACAAGCGAAATTATCTCCACTTACCTCTAAAGATATTCCGGATGAACAGATTGAAGAAGTTTCTCAGAATGTACCAGCCTTGTTAGAAGAAGCCAGAGCCAAAGCGAATCAATCATTTACAAAATTTATTTTAGACGCGTTTGATGCATATAGCTTCCAAGAATTATGTGGTGCATTATTTAGAGGAATGGGATATTATACTCCGTTTATTGCGCCTAAGGGTAAAGATGGCGGTGTTGATGTTATTGCATATAAAGATCCTATTGGCAGTACCTCTCCGCATATTAAAATTCAAATAAAATATCGTCAGGATATAAAAGCCAGTTCACAAGAAGTACGCCAGTTGAAAGGTGTCTTGACAAATAATGATATAGGTGTGTTTGTATCAATAGCAGGTTTTGCCTCAGACGCACTAAAAGAATTTAAACATTCGAGCCCGCATATTGAATTAATTGATTTGGAAAGATTTATTGAATTGTGGCAAGAATTTTATGATAAAATGAAAGATGAGGATAAAGCTTTAATGCCGATAAGCCCTGTCTATTTTGTTGATAAAAAAGAGTAATCAGGGTTTGCCAGATATGCCGAATGCGGATGCGGGTAATTTTATGTTTGCTGAATTAGGGTGCAGAAGGCTTTATTGTTTCTGCTTCTATGTCAAATATTAAAAGTTTCGACATATTGCGGTTCATATGTAAGACATATGTACCGTAAACAACGTAAAGGAACATTAATAGCTAAAAACAAAAAGTCGGCTCGTGTAGGCGGTAAAAAGGTAAGTGTAAAACGAATTTCAGAGCATAAAAAAACAAGAGGCTAGACTATAAAATCTAACCTCTGTACAACTTGGCTGGGGCGGCTGGACTCGAACCAGCGAATGACGGAGTCAAAGTCCGTTGCCTTACCGCTTGGCTACGCCCCAATATCAAAGCCTTTCCTTACTAATATACTTCGCGACAATCGTCAAGCCTCATTTCATTTCCTTTGCATCATTTTTATAAAATTGGCATTATACCAAAACATTAAAATTCCTTGTTACGGAGCCTTTCTCATGCTGCAACCTCATATCCGGCTTGATACCCTGAACGACGTGAAATATGCCCTCTTGCCCGGTGATCCCGCAAGATTGGATAAAATCGCAAAATTCCTCGAAAATCCCCAAGAACTCGCTTTTAATCGCGAGTTCAGAAGCTTGCGCGGAAAATATAAAAATATCAATGTCCTGGCTCTTTCAACGGGAATCGGCGGTTCCTCAGCCGCCATCGCCGTGGAAGAATTAAAAAAAATCGGTATCCGTGCCGTTATTCGTATCGGTTCTTGCGGCGCTTTGCAAAAAAACATCAATCAGGGCGACTTGATTATCGTCAATGCTGCCGTGCGCGATGACGGAGCTTCCAAAGCTTATGTCGATCCGAGGTTCCCTGCCGTGCCGAATACGGATTTGTTAAACGCTTGTATCGAATCCGCAAAAGAAAACGATTTTCCGTTCCATGTCGGAATTGCCCATTCTCACGAAAGCTTTTATATCGACGACAATGAACAGCAGGAAGCATATTGGTCAAAGCTGGGCGTTCTGGGGGCGGATATGGAAACGGCTGCCGTCTTTACCGTCGCCGCAATCAGAGGGATAAAAGCCGCTTCAATCTTGAATAACGTCGTTGTTTGCGGCAACGATACGGCTCAATCCGTCGCCGATTACGCAAGCGGCGAAGATTTGTGCGCCAAAGGCGAAAAAAACGAAATCATAACGGCTTTGGAAGCCTTTGTCCGAATGGAAAACAAAGCCTGAGCGCATAAAACGCCGCAAAGCCTTGTTTGAAAAATTAAATGAAGATAAAGTTCCAAAGTTTTACGGGAGAAAAAAATGGCGTGGGTTTATTTGATTGTTGCGGGAATTTTTGAAACCGTTTGGGCGGTCGCCATGAAATATTCGGAGGGGTTTTCAAAACCTTATCCGTCCGCATTGGTCGTCGTTGCCATGTTTTTAAGCGTCTGGCTTTTGGGATTGGCAATGCGATCCTTGCCTTTGGGGACGGCCTATGCCGTTTGGACGGGAGTCGGAACTTTGGGAGCGGTTCTTTACGGCATTTTGTTCTTTTCGGAGCCCGCCGACGCGCTGAGGCTGGTCTTTGTCGCGATGATTTTGGGCGGATTGATCGGATTAAAAGCGGTCTCGGCTTGAGATCGGGAGAAATCTTATGGAAAAAATCTTTATTTATTCCGATAAAGGCGTCGGCATGCAGTCTTTTTTCTGTGCCAGAGGCTGTCTGCGCGGTTGGGGAAACGGAAAGTACGCCGTCAAGGCTTTGAGTGCCGCCGAAGTCATTGAGGGAAGTTGGGCAAATGAAGAAGCTTTGTTCGTTATGCCCGGCGGCGCCAGTACGCCGTATTCGGAAAAATTAAAGGGCGAAGGCATCAAACGTATCAGAGACTTCGTAAAAAACGGCGGTTCATACTTGGGAATATGTGCAGGCGCTTATTTCGGAGCCGAACGAACCAGCTTTAACAAAGGAATGCCTGATGAAATAGAAAACGAATGTCAGACGGGGCTGTTTAAAGGGACGACTTCGGGTCCCGTATTTCCGCCCTATGATCCCGATTCCAATGCGGGATGCAAAGCCGTCGAAATTGATGCGCGGGGAACGGGTAAATTTAAAGTTTTTTATAACGGCGGCTGTTCCTTTCAAGCCGATGAAGGATTTAAAGATTACGAAACCGTTGCCGTTTATTCGCAAAAAGATAATGAAATCGCGGCGGTTTTTCTGCCGTTCGGCGCGGGACGAGTTGTTTTGTCGGGCGTTCATTTTGAATTTTCACCGGGTGCTTTGGATATGAAAGACGCTTATCAGGCGCCGCTCAGAAACATTTTGATTGAATACGAAAATAAGCGTATCTCTTTTATAAACGAAATCGCGGCATATCTGAGAATGGAAGGAATAACGAAATGACGGATCAGTCCTCTGTTCTGAAAGCTCCGGATTTGGGCAAAGACCCGATTCCGCGTTTATTGCTGACTTTTGCCGTTCCGGCGATTGTCGGATTGTTGATTAATGCGCTGTATAATATTGTTGACCGAATTTTTGTGGGCAACGGCGTCGGAGCTTTGGGATTGGCGGGAATCGCCGTCAGCTTTCCTTCTTTTGTGATTATGATGGCGTTCGCCATGATGGTCGGTGTCGGCGGCAGCGTCAGCTTTTCTATTCGACTGGGGCAAAAAAAAGTCGCCGTCGCGGAAAAAATTTTGGGAAACGCATTGGTGCTCATTTCTTGTTTGACAGTTGTTTTGGTCGCTTTTCAATTGTTTTTTTTGGAAGACTTGCTTTATTTTTTCGGCGCGACGGAAACCATTTTGCCATATGCCAAAGCGTATGCCGGCATAGTTTTGTTGGGCAGCATTTTCGTTACGGCGAATATGACAATGAACAACTTTATCCGTGCCAGCGGATTTCCCCGCATTGCCATGGGAACAATGATTGTCGGAGCAATTGTCAATACGATTCTTGATCCGATTTTTATTTTTTGTTTCGATATGGGAGTTGTCGGCGCTGCCGTCGCGACGGTTATTGCAAATGTGTGTTCTTTTGCGTGGGCAGCTTCTTTTTTTATTTCAAAGCGGGCACCTTACAGAATACGGGTGAAAAACCTGCGGTTAAATCCAAAAGCCGTTCTGGCGATTTTATCAATCGGCGTTGCGCCTTTTACGATTCAAATGGCGAACGGCTTTATGCAGACGATTATGAACAAAGCCCTTGTCCAATACGGCGGAGATTTGGCAATTTCCGCGATGGGGGTGGCGACTTCGGCAATTGTTTTGCTTTTTATGCCGGTTTTGGGCGTGTGCGAAGGCGCTCAGCCGCTGATCGGATTTAATTTCGGAGCACAAAATTACCGTCGCGTTGTGAATATATTTCTTTTAACGTCGGGCGTCGCGACGCTGATTATGAGCGTCTCATGGGTGTTTTTGCGCTTTTTTTCCGGCAATGTCGCGGCGATGTTTGATCCGAACGACGCAGAGTTGATTCGTGTCGGGGGACAGGCTTTGAAAACGATGACGCTGATGATTCCGATTATCGGAATTCAGTTCGCTTCGACCGTGTTTTTGCAGGCGACGAAATTTCCCAGAATGGCGGCTTTTTTGGCGTTGTGCCGCCAGCTGTTGTTTTTGATTCCGTGTCTGATTATTTTACCGAAGTTTTTCGGATTGCCGGGCGTGTTTTATGCGATGCCGACTTCTGATTTTCTGGCGACGGTTTTGTGCGGCGTCGTTATGTGGAAACAATTAAAGAAATACAAGGCGCTGATTCATAAACAGGAATGTGAACAGACCGTTTAATAATGAAAGCCCCCTTTGTTATAAGGGGCTTTTTGTTATTTTGTTACATTTTGTGTTTCAGGCGAAGCAGGGGCATTTTCGGTAACTTCGGAGGGAAGCGGTTGTTCCTGTGCGGGCGCACCGTCCGCCGTCGGAGCGACAGGTGTCGCGGGCGGCTGGGGAAGAACAATCCTCATAACGTTCAGAAGCTTTGAAAAAATGTCCGTGCTTTCGTACGATCCCGCGAACAAATCGGCTTTGTAACCCACGGCGGAAACGGGAACGGTTGCCGCCGTATGTTCAAACGTTGTATATCCGATGCCGGCACGCTTGTTTAAAACGTTCATGACGGCAATGATAACGGGGTCGTAATCGCTGTATTTTTCTTTGAACTCGGGCGTTTTCGGGCGGCGGCTTTTTTCCGTCAGGCTGTGGCGCAAGCCTTCTCTTAAAACCGATATTTCCGAAGGCGTTAATGCGCTTTTCAGGTCTTGAGCGGCTTGTTCGTCGCCTTCGGTTTCTTTAAGCATCAGTTCTTCTTTTTGCATGGGAGAAAACATTTTCAAACCGAAGACTCTGGTCAGCGTCGGCATAAAGTCTTCCAAAACGGCATAAGACGTATGACGTGATTTGAAACGCAAAACGTCATAAAGAAAAGACGAAGCCGATTTTTTCTGTTTGTCGAAAACGGACAGGTCAATGTTTGAGGCATTGTTCGCGCCGATGGTCAACCCTCCGGTTTCGTGGTCGCCCGCGACGACGATCAGGGTGTCGTTCGGATGCGCTTTGTAAAAGTCGTAAGCGACGGTGACGGCTTTGTCAAAAGCGTTCATTTCTTTAATCAAAGCGGCGGTGTCGTGCATATGTGCAGCGACGTCGATTTTTGCGCTTTCCGCGACGATGAAAAAGCTTTGTTTCGTTCCGAGCTTTGCGATGGCTTTTTCGACCATTTCAGCCAAATCGGGCGAATTTTTACGAGCGTCCATGGCGAACGGAACGGCGTCATAAGTTACGGCGACTTTTCCTGAAGGATAGGAAATATTGTCTTTTGCGGGTTTGAAAATTTTATACCCGCCGCGTCTTAAGACGACATCCAGATCGTCTTTTTTAAAGGATCTGGGGCGTTTAAATTTTGCCCCAGCCAATAAGGAAAGCGAGCTTTCTGGCAATTGAACGGCGATATCATAATAAGAAAAGCGTTTTTTCGCCCGTGCATAAAACGCCGCGGGAGTAGCATCATCAACGCTGGCCGTTGTAACGACGGCGGTTTTAAAACCGTTTTTTGCGGCAAGATCAGTAATCAGGGGTAATTTTTCTTCGATTTCGGGCAATGTTGATACCATTCCGTTCGGGACATTTTGACCTGTCGCGAATGCCGAAGCTGTGGCGGCGGAATCGGGGATAAGGGTATCAAGCGCTTTGGAAGCCATAATTCCCTGTACGGGGAACGAGCTTGCCAAAAGAGCGGAACCGTTTGCAATTTCCGTAATGCGGCGTTGAGCGAAAGAAGCGCCGTCTCCGATAAAGAAAAAAACATATTTCGGCGTAAGTTTTTCTTCTTTGCAGGCGTTTAAGAAAAACAAGGGCGCCAGACAGCAAAGGAGACACAAAATTTTTAAGGTTTTAGAGGGAAATTTTAACATGATTGTAATTTTTTTCCTTATAGAGTAGAGTCTTCAAGCGGCATTAGAAGGATTTATTGAGCGCTTGTCAAACAAAATCTAGGGTTTTCGCCCTGAACGGGACGGGATTATTGATGTATCGAAAGATAGTTTTTTTAGCGCTTTTATGTATGGCGGAACCGGCACTGGCATCGGACGATCCCTTTGATGTCGAAAAGGAAGTCGGTCCCCGTATCGAAGCAAAAGCATGTACGGCGGAATTGCCGGATAAGCCGCTGTCCCTTTCTGAAGTTATTGATGCGGCGTTATGTAACAATCCGTTGACACGGCAAAGCTATTTAAGCGCAATGGCGGCGGCGTCTCAGTACGGCGAAGCGAAATCGACATACCTGCCGACCATAGGTTTGTCTGCGGGCATCAATCATTCAAATACGAATTACCATCGTAACGAAGATACGAATTCCGCCGGAGCGGATGCATCGGTTTCTTTGGATTGGCTGTTGTTTGACTTCGGAGCCCGATCGGCGTCCGTCGAAATGATGAAGCAGGCATTGAATTATGCGTTGTCTTCTCGTTCGGACGTTTTAAAGACGTTGGTTTTCGACGTAACGAAAGCATACTATACGCTTTTGGCGGCGCAGCAGGGGTTCGAGAATTCCAAAGCAACGGTTGCTTCTGCAAAATCGGCATACGAAGCGGCGTCAAAACGCTATGAACTCGGTTTGGCGGCATACAGCGACGCATTACAGGCTAAAACGGCTTATGCACAGGCTCAGTTGTCCGAAGCTCAGGCAGAGGAAGCGCTGATTTTGGCTCAGGGCAAATTGGCGGTTTTGTTGAATTTCCCGCCGCAAAAAGGATTGGATTTATTGCCCGTGGCGTATTCCGACGCTCAGGAGGAAGAAGACGGCAAAGTCGAAGACATGCTTCAGATTGCTTTGGAAAAACGTTCCGACGTTATGGCAAAACGGGCAGAGTTAAAACAGGCTTTGGCGAACGTCGAGTATGAAAAAAAGCAAAATGCTCCGTCATTTTCGGTGTCGGCGGGGGTAACGGCGGGCGACGATTTAAAAGACAGGGGTGACCGCAATCTGAACACTCAAATCGGCTTGAGTATGACCGTTCCTTTGTTTACGGGTTTTAAAAACACGTACCGCATTACGCAAAGCCGGTATTTGGCGGACAAGACGGCGGAAGAATTAAAAAATTTGGAAAACGAAGTCCAAACGGACGTGTGGGATGCCTTTCAATCGTACAAGACGGCGCAAAAAAGCTATAAAATCAGCTTGGTTTTGTATGCCAGTGCGGAACAAAACGAAAAAGTCGCGATGGGGGCTTATAAAGCGGGGAAAGGCAGCATATTAAACGTTTTGGACGCCCAGTCGAAGCTGGCGGACGCCAGAACGTCAAAGAGCAACACGTTTTATGAAAAACTGATAGCCAAGAGCAATTTGATACGGTCGATGGGCTTAATCAATCCGTTTGAAGCGCAAAAGGAACTGTAAGAATGAAGAAGTTGTTTATATTCGGAATTATATTCGGGATGATTGCGGGCGGATTTTGGTGGTATCGCCAGAGGTCGCAAAACGACAAACCGCATTACGAAGTTGTTCCCGTTGCGCGCGGCACGTTAAAGCTGGACGTTTCTGCCAGCGGGACGATTCAGCCGATTAACGTCGTCAGCGTGGGTACGCAGATTTCGGGCATAATCGAACGTGTTTACGTAGATTACAACTCTGTTGTCAAAAAAGGGGATTTGCTGGCGGAAATCGACCGTTTTACGTTGGAACAGGAATTGAACGAAGCCAAGGCTCAGGCTCAGGATGCGAAATCGAAACGCAACAAAGCGCGGTTAGATGCCAAACGTTACAAAGAAATGTATGAAGCGAATTATATTTCGCGTTCTGAAATGGAACAGGCGGAAGTAGATGCCGTGACGGCGCAATCGGATTACGACAAAGCCAGAGCACAGGTAAAAAAAGCGGAACGGAATTTAGGGTATACGCGCATTACGTCGCCGGTTTCCGGGACGGTAACGTCGAAAGAGGTTGAGGAAGGTCAAACCGTAGCGGCAAGTTTTTCAACGCCGGAATTGTTCAAAATTGCGGAAGACCTGACCAAAATGCAAATCGAAACGGACATTTCGGAAGCCGACGTCGGTATGATCAAGCCCGGATTGAAGGTTGATTTTACGGTTGATACGTATCCTGCCGAAATTTTTCACGGGACTGTTTCGCAGGTTCGGCTGAACCCGACCGAAGAAGAAACCGTTGTCATGTACACGGTTATTATTGACATCAAGAATGATGACCTGAAGCTTTTGCCCGGGATGACGGCATATGTAGAGATTAAGGTTGATGAAAAGCCGAATGTTTTGCGATTGCCGAACATGGCGTTTCAATTTCGACCTGTTCGCGCGGACGGGAAAGCGGACACGCAGTTGAGAATGATGCGGGCGGATTTAAAGCCTGATGAAGCATTGGTTTTTATTTTGGAAAACGGCAAGCCTGTTGCCAAGACGGTCAAGAAAGGGCTGACGAACGAGATGTTCACCGAAATTCTCAGCGGCGTACAGGAAGGCGAGCAGGCGGTTTTGGAAGATTTGACGGCACGTGTTCAGCCTAAGCGCAGGGGTCCGCCATGAGCGTCATAGAAATTAAGAACGTCTGTAAAACCTACTACATGGACGGCGGAATGAAGCAAAACGTCCTGAAGGGCGTGAATCTGACGGTTGATGAAGGCGAATTTGTTTCCATCATGGGACCGTCGGGATCCGGGAAATCGACGTTTATGAACATATTGGGCTGTCTGGATCGTCCGACTTCGGGGAAATATTTTTTGGGCGGCAAACAGGTTTCGGGAATGAACGACGATGAACTGGCGCACATTCGCAATCGAATGATCGGTTTTGTTTTTCAGGGGTTTAACCTGTTAATGCGCCGCACGTTGACGGACAATGTGGCATTGCCGCTGATTTACGACAACCGCATGACGAAAGAAGAAGAACAGGCCAGAGCCAAAGAAATGTTAAAGCTGGTCGGTCTGGGTCGTTTTGCGGATCGCTATCCCAATCAGATTTCGGGCGGCATGCAACAGCGCGTCGCAATCGCCCGAGCGCTGGTGAACAGCCCAGAAATGATTTTGGCGGACGAACCGACGGGGAATTTGGACAGTAAAACCAGCGATGAGATTATGCTTTTTTTCCAACAGCTGAATCGGGAACAGGGCATAACGATCGTTTTGGTAACGCATGAACCCGACGTAGCGCAGTACGCCAAACGTTTGGTCAGAATTGTCGACGGCAACATAGAATATGACGGCGATGTTCAAACCTATATGGAGCAGCAGAAATGATCAAAGCAATATTGCATGAAGCCTGCTTATCCATGACGGGGAACAAGCTCCGTTCGTTTTTGACGACGTTGGGGATTATTATCGGCGTTTGCGCGGTCGTGATGATGGTGGCGGCGGGGCAAACGGTGCAAAACATTATTCAGGAACGCTTTGTCGCGATGGGCAGTAATTTGCTGATTATTCGCTCTCAGCGTCTCAGAACGGCGGTCAGAAAATCCGAACCGATGACGTCGATTACGTTGGACGATGCTTTGGCACTGCGCCGTTTAAACGGGATAGACGTTGTTGCTCCCGTGTTAAGCGCGTCGGCTCAGGCTGTGAACGGGTCAAGAAACTGGCAGGTCAGCATATTGGGGACGACGCCGGATTATATGAAAACGGCGAACTGGGAATTGGAACGCGGCCGTATGCTTAACGAACAGGACATTCGTCGCGGCACCAGCAATGTGGTGATCGGACACGAAGTGATGACCGAACTTTTCCCTTATGAAGATGCTTTGGGGCAAACGTTTCGCATTAAGAAACAGCCGTTTAAAGTCGTGGGTATTTTAAAAGAAAAAGGCTCAAGCACGGGCGGTGCAAACCAAGACGCTTCGGTAATGATGCCGTTAAAGACGGTACAGCAACGCTTTAACCGATTTGCAAAGCTGAATGCCATTAACCATATGGCGGTTAAGTTTGTGGAAACGGAAGATTTAAACATCGTTGAACAGCGCATTACGCGCTTTTTACGCGCCCGTCATAAGTTGGGCGATGACGAACCCGACGATTTCAGGATACACAACATTGCGGAATTTGTTGAAAACATCAAGCTGATCGGGACTGTTTTGGCGATTTTGCTGGCGGCGATCGCGTCGATTTCTTTGGTTGTCGGTTCAATCGGCATTGTCAATATGATGTTGGTTTCGGTAACGGAACGCACGCGCGAAATCGGCATCAGAAAAGCTTTGGGAGCGCCGAACAACTGGATCATGCTTCAGTTTTTGTTTGAAGCGATTTTGATTTCAATGGTCGGCAGTATTATCGGGTTGGTTTTGGGGGTCGGATTGTCTCAGTTGGGCGGCTATATTTATGATACAAAAGTGCCGTTCAGTTTGTGGCCGGTTATTTTGTCCTTTACGGTGGCGATTGTCGTCGGCGTCGTATCAGGGGTTTTCCCGGCATATAAAGCAATGAAACTCGACCCGATTGAGGCGTTAAGATATCAATAAAAACAAAACGCACGAATGTAAAAAGCCCTCGAGATTTTTGTTTTTTAGCGGTAAATGTGCCGACCGTTTCCGAAACAGGAAAATACGGTATTTTTTGTTTCTTTTCGGGGAATTTTATTTGAAAGAGCGTTAATTTTCTGCGACGGGAGTCTTTGTTTCGCGGGACGCGCACAGGTTCGGATTTTCAAGCCATTCTTTGGGAATAAAGCTTTTGTCGTCCGTTTCCGTTTTTTGAGAGCTTTTAATTCTTTGCACCAGTTCTTTCATTTGGTCAAAGCTGAGACGGCAACGGGTTTCTTTCGTGACTGCGGGCGTTTCTTTTTGAATGCCGTTAACGGTTGCTTTTACGGGCGGAAAAGAGGCTTTTTGCAGAAAATCGCAAAATCCTTCTTTTTGGGAACTGGGGGCGAATTTGATTCGCATTTCCATTCCGAAGATGCCGAATTCTTTTTCCATGGGCGAGCACGTTTCCAAAGCGGCAAGAATTTCGCTTTCAATATCTTTTTCTTTAACTTCGGTTGTGCAAATTTTCGGATCGGCGAACAGGGTTTGCCAAAAAATTTGTTTGGGCGTTCCCGAAACCGTAGACGTTCCGACGGAAACCTTTTGCCCGTTGACTTCGGCATATAAGGGTGTTTTTGTTTCCACCGTGACATTTTGGTCTTTGGCGGCGGCTTTTTTGAATTTTTCGTACGTTTCGCCGTCCATGGCGCACGTTGTCCGCGTTTCGGAAAAGTCTGTAATGTTAAGTGTTGAGAAAACGCATTTTCCGTCTTTTTTTCCGATGATTTCGTAGACGGTATTGACGTCTATTCCGAAGATTTTTCCGGAGGTTTCTTTCCGAAAAGCGGAGCAGTTTTCCAATTTGTTTTCGAAAGCTTCCGGCGGTACGAAAGCAAAAGCGTCGCCGGAAACGGATACGAAAGCCATAGGTATTCCGCACAGAACGGGAAGAAAACGATTTTTCATGTTGTTACCTTGCCGAGAACAGTCCGGTAATTGTTGCGCTTGCAAGAGCCTTTTCTTTGATTGTTTTTTCGGCGATGACGGGATTTGTATTATTGTCCATATCAAGGCGTTCTACGCTTAAAGCATAGACGGTAAAGTTATAGCGATGCGTTCCCGAAGGGGGGCAGGGACCTCCGTAAGGTAAAATTCCGAAGCTGTTTTTAATTTCTTTCATGCCGTTAGCGGGTTTAACGCCTTCGGGCAAGTTGTTTTGACTTGCCGGGATATTGATCAGAAACCAATGGTACCATCCGTTTTGGACGGGAGCATCCGGATCGTGAGAAACGACGGCGAAGCTTTTGGTTCCTTCGGGGGCGTTGATCCAATGCAGTTCGGGCGAGACGTTTTCGCCCAATCCGGTGCATCTGCCGGAGTTATAGGCATATTTCAGGGGCATGGCTTCATTGTTTTTAAAGGAAGCGCTTTCAACGAAAAAGGAAGATTCTTGAGCCACGGCGACACCTCCGGCGAACAGAAAACAGCAACATAAAGCAAAGAGTTTTTTAAGCATGGACTTTCCCCTCCGATTATTTGGTTATTTTATACGGAACAGGGAAAATAAAAAACGAAAAAAGATTTTTTCACAAGCTCTGGCGACCCTAACGGGATTTGAACCCGTGTTACCGCCTTGAGAGGGCGATGTCCTAACCGTTAGACGATAGGGTCAATAGCGTCCGTTCATCTTTGTATAAAACGATCGCAAAAAATGGTCAATCCTTTTCCTGAAATATCCCGTTTTCCTTGACATTGTACCCTATTTCTCGCTTATAATACGCCGTTAAGGCGCAAAAAAGAGGAGGCATCTTCATGGAATCGCTGAAACTGTTGTTTAAATCCTTTTATGATATTTCCCTGTTCCAAGAGTTTGTAATAAAAGGAAAAAAGTTGGGAATCGGCGCTTTTGTCTGGGTGGCTTTTATCGCTACCGTTTGTTTAAGCGTTTCCTTTTACGGCAAGGTTTCTGAAATTTCCTTTGATTTGTTCCGCCCGCTTGTCGCCGATTTGCCCGTATTGACAGTTACAGACGGTCAGGCCGTTGGTAACGTGATCGTTTCTAAAGACATCATGGGCAAAAATGATGATTTCTTCTTCGTCATTAATACATCGTCCGAACAGGCCGATTTCAAAGACTTGCCATCAAAAGGCATCTATGTTGCCAAAGGCGGATTTTTCGTTAAAAACGGGACGCAAATCCGCTCATTCGATTTTAAAGAAGTCTTGCCCAAAGGGACGACGGTCATAGATCAGACGTTTTTCGAAAATACGTTTAACCTCGTCAAATCCTTTATTCTCAATATCTTTTTACCGATCTTCTTTATTTTCTTTTTCGTAGGATCTTTCTGGGGAGCGCTAAACCTTCTTCTTTTATTTCTGTTCTTCTCTTATGCGTTTTCACGCATCATGCACAGGACTCCGACTTTGGAACAAAGAGTGCGCATCGTCGTGCTTTCAATGTTGCCCGCCATGGTTCTGCGAATCCTTGCCGGTTGTTTCGGGCTGTTCTTTCCGTTCGCACTGTACGCCTTGATTTGCCTTGTTTATATGTTCACTTACTTTAAGCGAGCGGATAAAGAACCTCTCTCGTCGGATGCGGCTGAATAATGAACTCTTTTGCTCTTTTGTATCGGGTGTTTTTTGACCGCTCTTTGGCGGAAAAAATACTCGTTCAAACAAAGGGAAGCTGCTTTTCTGTTTTGGCAAAGCTGGCGTTTATCGCATCGTTTTTTTGGGCTCTCGGTGCTTACTTTACCGTCAGCCCCCTGACGGTCGACATTTTGGATCCGATTTTAAGCCAAAATCAGGAAATACGGGTCAATAACGGAATCGTTACAAAACCTGAAAACTACGAGTATTCCTATATCTCGCCGGATAAAGACTTTTTTTTCATTTTTAATACGGCACAATCAGAACTTTCTCTCAACGACCTGCCTCCCAAAGGAATATATATTTCCAAAGACAGACTCTTTCTGATCGGCGGGCATTTCGCCGGAAGCGTTCCGTTGTCAAAGTTCTTGGACAGGTACGGAGATTTTTCCGTAACAAATACTCCAGAAGCCCATAAGATATTGGAAGGCTTTATTTCTTATCTGCATCGGACTTTCCCGGTTTTGGTGTTTGTTATTTTGGGAACGATGTTCTCGGCGGCGTTTTGTCTGTGTGCGTTCTTTTTTTCCGTCATGTCTTTCTTTATGACGCCGTTTTTCCGTTTGGATATGCCGTTCGATATGCGATTAAGACTGGGGACGATTTCATTTTTGCCCTTTGCCGTATTAAATTCTGTCGCCATGTTGGCGGGGATCGGGCTGACATTTATGATCGCAACGATCGTTACGGGAGTATATATGTTTTGCTTTTTAACGGAATACGCCCGTTTATCCCCCGTGACGGATTAGAATAATTCGTCAACGAACAAATAAACGGCTTCGGAAAATGTTTGAAAACTGCAGCTGACCTGAAAATCCAAGCGTTCCAAGATATGGTATTTCTGATCCATCGTATCGTAGACGAAGATTTCTTCCGAAGCTCTACCCAGCAACAATTTTCCTCTCATTTGCGGGACATTGGCATATTCGAGGTTTGCTTCGATCAATCCGGGCAGGGTATATCCCATGGTTTCCCGATCATTTGCCCGTGAACCGTAAAGTTCGATGCCGTTCCATACCAAGCCGTCGGTTTGTTTCAGCAATTCGATATAATCTTTCGGAATCATGGGGAAATGGTGGCTGGAAAGCATAGAAGCGACAAAGCGCAAAGACCTGTCGTCAACGGGCGGGAAAAAGACCGCGTCGTCTTTTTTCAAGGTTTCCAGAATCCGTTTCAGCATTTCAGGCATTTATCAGCGTCCCAAAGAATTTTTTTGTGCGATGATTTCAAAAGTGCTTTCCAGAAAGCCGGCATAGACGCTTCTGTCATGTTTGTCTTTTCCGCCCGAGGACACTTCAATAACGCCGGGGAAGTAGACTTTGCCTTTAGGAGCAGGGATGAACAAGCGTCTGGGTTTCATTCCTTGCGGCTGGTTGAGGATTTGCATATCCAAAAATTTATGGATATTGACGTGGTAGGGATGAGTTTGGATCAAGACAAGGTTTGAAAAATCGTTTGTGCCGCCGTAATCGAACGGTATTCTGATGTGAACGTTAAAGTTTTCGGGTGCTTTGCCTTTTTTGATTTTGGCGATGTCTTCTTCAAGCAACCCGGCGGCCATTAATTCGTTGACGTGGTGGTATCCGACATATTTTAAGAAATCGCGTCTGGCTCGTTTAAACGCTTTACGCAATTCCAGCCTCCAGCGCGGGTCGAGCATAACGTAATTTGCTTCGATCAAGTCCATATTTGGCAATTCCATTTGGGACATTTGCCATTCCCACATGGATCTGTCGCCGTTTTCTTCGGCGGGCATGGCGGCGCCGTTTTGTTGATAGGCTGCCATTGTCGGCATGCTTTGAGGTTGCTGAGGCATTTGCTGAGCCGGAGCATACGGCATGGGTTGAGGCAGCATCGGCGCGGGATAGGGTTGATACGGCTGAGGCATATAAGCCGGTTGAGGCGGCGGAATATTTCCCCATGACGTCATTGTATTCGGCTGGGGATAGGGCTGCGGTTGAGGATAAGGATAGGGCTGAGGCTGTTGTTGCATCGGCGGCTGAGTCGGATACGGCGAGCGCGGCGGCGGAACAGGCATATTCGGGTAAGCGGGCTGAGAAATATCCAGCGGATCCGGATACGCCGAAGCAGGAGCAGTCGGCGGCAGGGTTCTGAAAGATCTGGGGTCTCTGTAAATCGGGACGACACGGACGTCGCGGCGCACCGGGGTAACACCCTGGCTTTGCGCTTCAACGGCGGCCTCCTCTCTTGAACGTTTCGGAGGCGGAACCTTAGATCCCGACCAATCCCACATTTACAATACTCCTGTCAATGTTAGAGCCTTAGTCTCTGTCATTTTCTGTCGTATTCATCGTCAATAAAGTCTTCGTAATCGTCATCATCCAAATCTTCGTCGTCTTCATCCTCGTCATCGTCGTCATCATCGTAATCTTCATCATCCAAATCTTCGTCGTCCAGATCTTCGATATCGTATTCTTCGTCTTCCATATCGTTTAATTCGTCTTCGTCGACGTCATTTTCTTCGTCTGCGATATCGATCAACCCTTGCAAAGCACTGACGTCGGAATCTTCGCGTTGAGCGACGACCCAGTACGGCACGTTCGGCGACGCCGGAATTTGGCATTTCTTGGTCATTTCTTTATCCAAGAACCAACGCGGAGCATCGGCCATAATCGGGCGGTTCATATATCCTTGCATCAAAACGATTTGCTTTGTCGAGGGCAAGCTCAGCATTTGCGACGCACCGATAACGGCGGTTCCCTGCAATGATCTGGAAACGTTTTTGGAGAACGGAGTTGCTTGTTTCGACCAACCTTCCGTACGGGATGAAGAAGCGATTTCAACGGTTCTTGTCCCGATCATTTTTTCGAAACGCTGAGCCGTTTGTTCGTTGTTTTGCGACAATACGATTTTAGCCGCCGTCGTGGAAATAATGGTTTCCAGATCGTCTTTTCCGTATTGTCCCGAGATTTGGCCCAAATCTTGTCCGATCAGCAGGTAAGACACTTTTTGACCGCGTCCGACGGCGGGGCCGTCTTTAACGGCGCCCAGTTTAGGCATTTGCGGGAATTCGTCGAGCACGAACAACGTGGGGAACGGACCTGTTTTTCCGCCGTCCGCCTGCGGGAAGTTCGGCGGGTTTGCAATTAAGAAGTTTGACATTAATTCGACGAACGTTCCCGTAATAATATTTAATGCGCGGGCATCGACTTGGTTCACTGACAAATAGACGGCGATAGATTTCATTTCGCCCGTGATGGGGTCTTTCATGCCGCGCAAATCGCGAAAGATGAAATCGCTCATTTTTGTTCTGGCGCGCACGGCGGAGTTTTTAAAGATACCGATACCCGTTAATGCTGTTGACAAAATAGAACCGCGTTCCTTATCCGGCGTTCCCGACAACTGGTTTAATTCGACGACGGCGCGGTGGGCATAGCCGTATTTTTTGCATTCGGCGACGGCTTGATCCAACATATCGCGCATCGGGTCTGCCAAAGCGGCCATTTGGTCGCCTTCTTCGGTACGTTTTTTAATATCGGCGGCCATTTGCATTTGAGCTTCGGTCAGCCAGTCCAGAATCATGGCGATGCAGGGTTCACCGCCGACCCAGTATTCCGGCAACATTTCCCACGTACCGATGGGGACGTAATTTTCAAGGGTTAACGTGCCGTTTCTTAAATTATCCAGAGCGCCGGCGGCATCGACGTCGGACATATCCAGATAATAACCTTCCAACACTTCGCGGTCTTTGTCGTCAAGGGCGCCTTCATAAAGTTTTCCGATGAAATAATCGTTTGCGCGGGCGCGTTCGCATTTTCCGACGACAAAGTGGATAAAGCCCGTCAAGGCGTTTCGACCTGTTTTTGCCCAGTGCGGGTCGGCGCCGCCTTTAGGTTCTTCGACCAGCACGGTCACCATACTGTCGACGTACATGTCGCGGGCGGGGCCCATCGGCGGCAGACACGAAGCGGATAAGGGGTTCCAGCTGGGGTAATAGATCCCTTTATCGGGTTCGTCTTCGGCACCCCAGTTAATGACGAACACGGGGCCGATGGTTTGGCGATAGCCTGTTGTTTTAAAGCACAGTTCGGGTTTCGGGTCATTAACGATAATGCTGATATTGTTTGATTCAAAGATGGTAGGCATAACGACGCCGACGGTTTTACCGGTTCCCGGAGGCGCCAACACCAGCACGGACAGCGTTTCGGGCAATCGGAGCAATTTTCCTTTCCAGCGACCCAGCACGATGATAAAGCCGTCGAACAACCCCATTTTTTTGATATCGGCATAAGTTGCGATGCGCCCGCTGCCGTGGATTTGAGAAATCCATTCGTGGGGGTTCATGATCAGCCCTGTTACCAGAATGACGAAAAAGGCAAAGAACGGCAGCATGGGCAGGTAAAGCGGGACGCTGAAGCCGCCGGTATAATTGTAGAGCTGTTTAATCCAGTTCCAATAGGTTGTTCCGAGCGCCAAAGGATCGAGAGCGATTTTTTTGATGAATTTCCAAACATATTCCAGAGTTGTTTGGCTGATACCTTTCCCGATCAGGACGGACATGGCGAAACAAGCCACGGAGAGGACGAAAAACGTTACGCAGGAAATGGCGACCGTTGCGATACACCAATTGACTGCGGCATCTCTTTCTGCCCATTCATCACCGCGTTTTGCCATTTTTTACCAGCTCCTTAATTCAAAACAAAGATATACCTTTTTAGTATAAAAGCAATCAGATGAAAATCCAAATATTTTCCTTATTTTTCGCGGTTAATATCCGCATTCGGAAGCATACAAAACATTACTTTTGCCTTGCGCCAGGAAAGGGGAGGATTTTCCCAAAAAGTCAGTTTATCATAACGGGAAAAATCAAGAATCCCCGCTTGTATTTTTTTGATTTCTTCGGCAGCTTGTTCATCGCTCAGATCGCGATAAAAACCTTTGATGTTTTGACAGGCTCGATTTCTGAGTTTGCGTTTATAAAAAGCTTGGATAAAAAAACCGTTGGCTTCTTTCGGCGTGCACAAGATAACTGCCAAACGGGTCTTTTTCGCCCATTCGTCATAAAAAGTTTCTTTCCCGAATATGGTAACGCCGTCGCCGACATAAAGCATCTTTAACGATGCCGAAATGTCTTCCGTATCGTCTTCGTTGAAAAATTCGTCTTCAAAAGCGTCGCGTTCCAGTTCGGGAGGCTCTTCACGGGAAGCATAAAATTCTTCATCCGTAAATCCGCGTTTGTTTTCTTTTATGTTGTGCAGCAATTCGGAAATAAAGTCTAAGCGGGCTCTTCTGCCGTTTTTAGAGTACGGCAGCGCGGGAACGAACAACAAAAACGACAAACACCCGAACGCTCCGAATACAACCGGCGCCGCCGGCAAAACCTGAGCCAGAAAATATCGAGACGACGCATGAAAGCCGTTTTCAAAAATATCATGGTACCATTGAGCGTACAGGGGCAGCAGAGAGAGCGGGGACAAAACGGACTGCTTTGCGAATTCGACTGCCGTTTTTATATTTTCCTCATTGATGCCGTTTAACAAGACATAGGTTAAGGCGAACGCCAAAACGGACAAAAGGAAAAAAGGAATAAAGACTTTTACAAAGAAATTTGCAATCAGCCGAAAAGCCAAAAATGTCAACTCTTTCAGCAAACGCAAAATATCTTTGAGTATTTTTTTGATTAAAGCCGACTTATCGAACCGGCGCACGCCAACCCCCTTTGTTTTTGTTCAGGATGCGCCTAAAAAGTAAAAAAAAGATTAGCTTAACACGGAAGAAACGTCGCGGAACAATCCGTCATCGGGGGGATCGACTCTGGATACCGCATCATTAACGGGTTTGATTTCCGCAGGTCCGCCGTCTTGGAATCGGCAAACCGAAACATGCAGTCCTTCCCATACTTCAAACATATCTTCGGCATTGATAATCGTGCCTTGTTTAACGACGACCATCGGTCTGACGTCAAGACCTCTGGCTTTGCCGGTCAGCTTTGGCAACAAAGCGTCTCTGGCGTTCAGAATAACGCGGACGGGAGAAATTCTGTGGTTGCTTTCAGAGAACCATAACGGCTCTTCATCATTGAAACGTTCTTCGTCCGCCAACCAGTCGCCGGCTTCGGAATCGACCAGACACAAAAGCAAATGGTCGTCGGCGACACCGACATAATCAACGGTTTTCCCGGAAATTTTAACATCGGAAATAAGACGGTACCCGGCTTTGGAAAGAATCTCCGAAATGCTGCCGCCCGACGCCGAAGAAGAATGCGAAGGTGCAGGAGCCGGTCTGCTTTCCCGTTTCGGTTCGGGATTGGATTCGTGTTTTTCCGCATGATTGTGTTTTTTTGCATTATGTCTCGGAGCCTCTTCTTCAGGGGCTTTATCGATAGGTTTGATTTTTCCCGAACTGGCGCGTACGGCGGGCGGACGCGTTTGTTTATAGGATTTTTTTCGAGTCACTTTCGGTCGTGCGGAAGACTTTGCAGATTTTTTCTTTAGGCTTTTTAACAGCTTTATCGGGAACAAAAGAATCGCTTTGAACCAAGACACCCAAGAAATGGAACACAGAATTGTCCATCCGATGAACCACAGGGGGACAAGCATGAACAACGCAATGACGAAGCACCATTCCCGCGGTGTTTGAATGACCCATCCCTGCTGCCATTGATCCCAAATATAGATCCAATGAGCTTTAGCCAGAATGTCAAACCCCCACAATCCGACGGTCAATCTTCGATACCAGAACAAATATCCCGGAGTCCAAATGCAGGCGATGGTGAACAAACGCATCAAGGCGGCCAAGAATTTCATTTAGGATCTCCTGCTCTTTTTGCGTTTTTCAAAAATCACTTCCGGTCTCCATTAATGCCAGAATGGTATCCGCGACGGCATCGTTTATTTCCTGTGTGGAGGGCGATTGGGTTCGGATATAAGAGACTAAGGCGGCGACTTCGGGCAATTCGGAAGTTCGGCATGATCCCGTTCTGAGAACTGACATATCCCAGCTTTCCAATTTTTCGATCAGTTCTTTTGTATTTTCGATTTTCCCGTGATCCAAGACCAGGCATGCATTTACGGACAAAGAAGAATACTGGGGGAATTTTGAATAAAAGGTATCTCTCAGCTTGTTGCGAGCGTCCAGCAGGGGGCGCAAGGGCGAAGCCAAAGCGTCTTTTCCGTCTTTCCAAACGGGAATCTCTTCGTTTTCGCATACGGTCCATGAAGACCCGAGCTTTGGTCCTTCGGACATCAGGAAGATACTTTCGCCCGTAGCGGCGATTAAATTGGTATCATAAGAACCGATTTTCATTTCGCGAAAGATAAAAATGCCGCTTTTTTCCATTAATTCAGCCAAAGCAGACCATGCCTGCAAGGTTTGCAGTTTTTGATCTGCGGCAGGTTCTTGGGCATTGCCTGACGTACCGGCAGGACTCGAAGCCCGTTCGGGTATCGGTTCTTCAAAAGTCCCGGCATTTTGTGTCGGTTGTTGTTGATGCTGAGCCGGAGGTGTCTGTGTATGTGAGGTTTTTCCGCGCAGCTTATCGATTTTAGAAATTTTTTCTGCCGATATTTTGGGGACTTTATGAGTATTTTCGGCGGGCTGAGCTTTTTTTGCAGCCAAAGCGGCTTGTATATTTTCCGGACCTTTGGCAGCTTCAATTGATTTTTGAAGCAATTTTTCGGCTTTGCGTTTTTTCAGCAACGTCAAAGGGAACAGCAAGACGGCTTTCCATGGCAGGATATATGTTAAGAACCATGCGATCAGCCACACGGGAATAACAGAGACAAGTCCTGCAAAAAACAACATTTCTCTGGGCGTATCCATCACCCATCCGGCATTCCACTTATTAATCAGGTAATGCCAATGGTTTTCTTTCAGGATATCGAAGCGCCAGCCGGCATAGAAGGCGAATTTGAATAAAAAGAAACAAACAGCGGCGCTGATCAGGCCGGAAAGCAAAAAGGCGGGTAAGGAAAGTTTCTTTTTCTTCACTTTATGCATCCCAAATTTTTACGGACATACAAAGCAGAATATACCAAATTTTTCAAAGATGCCAAACAAAACGCACGGTATAAATAAAGAAAGGGGGAATTTTTATTCCCCCTTTTGTTTTGCATTGATATTTATCGAGAGCCATCCCGTCCTCTTGCCGGTGCCCGCATCGGCGTTCTGGTCGGTCTGGATTGTGTCGCGGAACGCTGTTTCGAAGACGACCGTCCGATTTGTTTTGCCTTATTGAGCAATTTGTTTCTTTTTGCCTCCAGAGATTTAGTCGTTCTGGAATTTGAAGCTTCTTTTTCTTTTATGGTTCTGGCTTTGGCTGTTGCCTGTTTTGACGATTTTCGCTTGGCGCCGATTTGTTTCGGAGCCGTTTCCAAAGTCATTCCTTTGTTTTTATTTCCTTTTTTAGGCTGTCTTAAGGTGCTTGCCTGTTTATCCAAATCGATCAGTTTTTTATAATCGGCTTTTCCTTCTTTGGTTTTGCTATAGTTCGGATTTTGTTTTTCGGCGTTCGTTATTTTGTTTTCCAGGCGAACCTGCTGCTGTTTTACATCGTTCAAGGCCAATTTATCGTACAGCTTTTTACCTTCGGGAGTTTTTCCGAAATCAGGATTTTGTTTTTCTCCTTCGGTAATTTTCTTTTCCAAACGTTTTTGCTGGCGGCGCAGATTTCTCAGTTCAGGATTTTTTTCTTTTGAGATTGCCTTCTTTTTGGGGCGTTCTGCTTTGTCTCTAGTTTTTGTTTCTTTATTTTTCTGATCTTTTTCCGCTTGTTTCGGGCGAACTTCCTTTATATCGTTTGTTTTTGCTTTTTCGTCTTGAGCCGGACGTTGCTGAGCATCAGGAGGGAGATATTTATTCATCTTTTTCAGCAGATAATCGGTTAGAGAATATTTATCGCGAAAAGTTTCTTTTTCCTTTTGAGACACACGCGGAGCGGGAATTTTTATATGAAGATCTTTTTCTGTTTCTTTTTTTGTCATAAAAGTTCCTGTTTTGGTCCCGTCGGCTCTTGTGCGTTCAACGAAGAACATTTTTTCCAAAGTATCGATTTTCCCTCGACCGTCTTTTCCGATTTTCATTTGTCCGGTATTTCCGATTTCGATAACTTTCACGCCGTCTTTATCAAGGATAACCTGATTTTCGGACGGGTCGTTCGTACGGAATTTATTTGCGGCGTCTGTTTTGCGTTCCTGTTCGATTTCGCGGAGCTCTTTTTTGTATTCTTTACGAGCATCGTGCAGATCGCGAGCGAATTGGATGGGCATGCTCAACCGTTGGAATAAAGGCTCAATGTTCCCTAAGGTCAAAAGAGGGGAATCGGCCAACAGTTGGCAAAAGAAATTTGCGACATCGGGAGCGGCACGGATACCAAAATTAAAAGGCTTTTTTTCCTTATCGCCGATACGACCTTCTGAATCGAGTTCGCCTTCGAAAGTCCCTTCTTTTTCGGCGCCGTTTTCGATGGTATTTTCCATATCTTCGGCATTTTCGCGTTCGGGCGTTTTTTCGGCACCGTTTTCAATCGTGTTTTCCGCGTTCGGGGTGTCTTGGGCATCAGTCATGGCTTTTCTCCGTCCTCTAACCGTTTTATCTAATTATACAAAAGAAAAGCTTTTTTGTCCAGTTCTTAACAAAAGAATCATAAAGGCGTCAGATTTTGACCCGTTTAAGGAAAGAAGCCAGGCGTTTATTGACGGCGGAAGCTTCTTTGGGACCGGCTTTGACCAGACCGAAGAATTTTTTGGGCAGCTTTTCCGTTTGAACCGGTGCAAAGAACAGCGGATTCGTCGTTAAAAGCTGATAAGCTTTTTCCGGTTCTTTTCTGGCAAAATTGAAATAATTTCGGATTAATTTTTCTGCATCTATCGGGAAATTTTCTTTTTTCAAGGCGTTAATGAATGCTTTTTGAATTTCAAGTTCTTCATTTTCGTTGTCTTGTATTTCTTCGATTAAATTTTCACGTTCTTCGCGCATTCTGCGGCTTTGAGCCTTTTTAAGCATAATTTCCATATCTGCCATAACCAACAGATAAGAAACGACCAGCTGTTCGCCGATGGAAGAGTCTTCGGATTCTTCCATATATTCAATTTCTTCTTCGATCAGGTCGTCCAGAGGCAGATTTCTGTCCAGGATGTGTTGCATTTCAGGGATAAGGGGCAAGATGGTTGTCAAATCGTCCAAGATATCATCCATCATGCCTTCCTGAGCGTTTGAGCGCAGCTGTTTTTTAAAAATTTTTAAGTCGCGTTTTGTTTGCGGCAAATCAAAAGCAAAGGGAGGCAGGGAAACGAATTCTTCTTCATCCAGCAATTCTTCGGCGTAAAGGCGCACATAGACATAAAAAAGGAAAAAACGTTCTCTGGTGCTTTCGTGTGCCGTAATTTTGCTTAAAGGATTTTCCGGCAGGACATAATTCACCCATTCATCGTCTTTGGAACGTGTCCTTTTTGATCGTTGAGACGGCGTTGCCGTGTTTGAAACGATGACGGGTTTCGGCTGTTTTTGCAAAGTTTGCGCGAATTCGGCTTCGGGTATTTTTTGCGGAGTCGGAACCGGTTTTTGTGCGGGTCGCACGGAGGCATGCGCGGCGGGGGGCTGGGGCGCGGGAACGGGAGTCGGCGCGGGAGCCGCGGGCTGAACCGGACGTTTTACCGGGACTTTAATGATTTTTTTTACGGGGACTTTTGTCAGGACGGTTTTCGGTGCCGGAGCCTCTTGCACTGGAGATGGTGTCGGAGCTGAAGCCGGAGCAACGGGGCGTTTGACGGGCACCTTGATTCTTTTGACGAGGACAGGCTTTTTCGGGGCGTTTGAAGCCGGTACGGATGAAATCGGTTTTTTTTCCATAATGCGCGATGCTTCCGAGAAATTATTTCAAGCTTTAGGATATAATAAAGGCGGCGGTTGTGTCAAAAAACTTTTTACGGAGAAAAATTCTTTTTTTACAAAGGGTTTACGAATGTACAAACGGGTTTTTAAAAAATCAAAAAAGTGTCACAATCAAAGGACGGATTTTGTATTATAGTGTAAGAATGCTAGAGTGCCATAAGTGAAAGCAGGACAACTGCTTTGGAAGCTGCAGAAAGGATAGAGCCATGATAAAATCTGGAAAAGGCGTCTTGGTAAAACTTTTTTTAATACTTTTTGCGGCGTTTTTTGTTTCGGGCATATGTTCGTCGGAAGCTTTTGCAGAGAGTCAGTGGAATACACAGTGTACGACTAATTTGGAACAATTTCAGGACGATGCCTTGAGTTTTCAATGGTGGCAAGAGCCGTTTCGCATAGTATCCGAGGCAACGATAACGGTAGGCGAAACAACTTTTAATACTGTGGCACCCGGTGCGATAAAGTTAATGACCGTCGGCTTTTTGCTTTGGCTTGTTATTTTTATGATGAAGAATTTGTCGTCGTTAAAAGAAGTTGATCCCATGGAAATGCTGACAAAAGTCGGCGGGATGATGTTTAAGACTGGGTTTGCGTACTGTATGCTTATAAATTCCAACTTCTTTTTCGGGACGTTTGTTTCTCCGATTACGGCGACGGCGGCGGGGTTTGTCGGTCTTGACAGCGGTGGCGGCGGCGGGTTGCAATCCGTTGTGTCTCCATTAAGAGAGATGATGGAGGAAATGCATAAAGCTCTGGCGGCAGGCATTGGTGCAGGGAACTATGCCAAATGTTTGTCTTGGTGGAAGGTCTTTGGCGATCCGCTACCGAACTTTTTTAAAAATGACGAGCATGACGGATATCCGGAACCTGAAGTTTATGCGGCAGGTTGCGTCGTTTGGTTGGGATGCTGGATTCTTTCACTTGTATTCCCGTTTTATTTGTTTGACGCGATGATTCGTTTGGGCGTAACGGCGGCACTTTGTCCGTTGTTTATTGTCGCATGGGTTTTTCCGATTACGGTTGAGTTTGCGAAAAAGGGGCTTGAATCTGTTCTAAACGTAGCCTTTTTGTTCGTATGTCTGAAAATAATTTTGGATTTGGATGTTGAACTTCTGCTAACCTCATCAGGAATCAAAACAAACCTTGTCGGCTCGAAGCGGGCGTTTATGGATGCAATTCGAGAAGGAAATAATTTAATTGTAGCGTGTGTTTGTATTTTTTACTCGATTTTGTTCTCTCTTCAGGCAACACCGCTGGCTTCCTTTTTCTCGGGGGCTGACTTTAAAAATGATACAGCATGGCAGGCGACCCAGTATGCCGGTCGGTTTGTAGGAAAGACGGCGAAAGCTGGAGCCGGATTGGCAGCCATGGGCGGTCGCAGGATTCGTCAGGACCTTGATCGTGCGGCAGCCAGAAAGGTCGAACGCGGGCGTCAGGCGCGTGAAAAGGATCCGACGGCGAAGCCGACGAAAACAGAAAAAGCGGCAGCCCGTTATTTGCGCTCGCGCGGTTATCTGGACAGCAAGGGGCGCTATAAAGACGGTATGGAAGGTTTGCTGACGAACGGCGTTCGCCGGGGTGCAAAGCGCGTTGGTTACCGCGGCTTAGGGCGAGCCATGGACAAGACAGGGTTAACAACGGCAATGGATAAACTCCATTTAGGCGGTTCAAAGATTAGGTCGTGGTTGCAGCAAAGAGAAGATAAAAAGCGTAATTTAATTGAGGATGTACCTGATGACGTATGGTCGCCCAGAAAATAACGAAAGGAGAAAAAGGGTAAGATAGACTGGCAGGTTGTCGTTCAGATTTCGGAGATTTTTTAATGAAAACGGCTTGGAATAATATAAGAGAAATGCTGGACATGAAAATGTTTTTGCGCGTTTTCATGATTATTCTGAGCGTATGTGTGTTGTCGGCATGTGACGAAAAGGCTTCTGAATGTGATATCGGTTCGATTCAGGCGTCGGCGAAAGAATGCTGGTCATGCCCTATTTTTGAAAAATTTTTCCAGACGGCGACGACAGTATATACCAACATTCAATCAAGCTCGGCCCCGATGGCGCATACCGTTATTGCGGTAGGTTTTGCATTATGGCTTGCGATCCGAATTATGCGTCAGATTGCATCGTTAAAAGAACTTGATATTTATTCTTTTTGGAATGATTTGGCCGTTCGGGCATTTTGGGCGGCGATGTGTGCGGCATTAACTTCCAATATCACTCAGGTAACCAATGACCTGATTTTCCCCGTTTGGAGCGGTTTTATTGATTTCGGCATTATGGTCGTCGGCAAGCTTCCGATGGAAGGTGGGGCTCTTTCATGCGGGACGGGAGATCCTGCAACGGGGATGTCGTGTTTGGTCGCGGCGATACATACGAAATTGGCTGAAGGCCGTGAGATGGGCTATGTTTTAATGACCTGTAATACGGAATCCTTAATCTTGAACATATACGGAGCTGGGATTTATGTCGTTTCAGTGATGTTGGGGGCTCTTTTCCCCATATTTATGTTGGACGGGGTATTCCGTTTTGCAATAATTATGGCATTAATGCCGCTATGGATTTGTGCATTCTGTTTCCCGATAAGTCGTGAGTTGACATCAAAAAAAGCGTGGGTTTCTTTTTTGGGGGTGTGTCTCCAAGGTGCGGCTATGGCGGTGTTTGCAGCATTATGCGTATGGTGTCTGCAGGCATTTATTGCTCATAAATTTCCTGCGATAAAAAATGCGATGGCGCTGGCGTCGGATGTAAATGTCGCGCAGCAGGTGTCAAACGGCCCCGGTATCGTTATTTTTATGTTTATAGCGTTTTTCCTGTTGTTGTTTGGCAAAGTGCTGATAAGTTTGTTCTCCATGAATTTCTGTGACGGCGGTGACGGTGCGACAATGGGGAAAGCGGTAAATTATATGAAAAGTTTTGCGTTAAAAGCCGGTTCCGTCGTTGCCGGAAGCGTGGCAAAGCGCCGCAATAAAAATATGGCACGCGAATATGAACAGATGCGCCAGAACGGCGGCGCGAAAACCAAAGAACAGGCGAAGCGTGCCGCAAAGCTGGAACGTAAGATGCTCAAGAACGGCATGATGGAAATGGATCAAAACGGAAAGATGCACACGACTGCTAAATATGCCAATACATTGAAAAATTCTTTGGGACGAGACGCTGCTCGCGCTGTTTACAGGGCAGCCGGCGGCAAAGGGGATGCATTTAAAGACTGGTCAATTGATCATAAACCGGATGCCGGAATACAAAATATACACGGAAAGGAGATTTAGTTAGCGACGAATGTCCGTACTGAAACACTATATTGTTTTTGGTTTGTTATTTTGGTTGGCGTTTTCCGGTCGGATAGGGTTTGGGGCTGACGGTGGCAAGTTTTTGGAAACGGTAATTTGGCTTATAGTCTTTCTTTTTTTGATTGCTGTCGGAATGACGGTATATGTTATTTGGCAAAGAAAAAGAAAGGGAAGGCGAAACGGGGATCACTCTCCACTACTATGAAAGGCATTGAAATGATGCGTCATTTAACATTCAGAGGAGCGGTAGCGATAGGGCTGTTAGTCCTGTTAGGGAATCTTTTTACGCCTGCTCCCGCCAATGCCGGTTTATGGGATACTATCACTGATGCCGTTAGCGATGTTGTTGATGCCGTGGAGAGTGTTGTGGATGACGTCGTTGAAACGATTCAAGAGGCCGCGGAGACAGTCATCGAAACTGCTAAAAAGATCATAGACAGCATTAAAGTCGCTGTAGTCGGCGGCATTACGCACGGGCCGATTGAAGATTGTCTCATGCTTTCCGAGATAACGGATTACGACGAATGCTGGACCTGTACGGTCTTTATGATGTTTTTTGATGCCTCGAATTCATTGGCAGGACATGTTGCTTCGGTGTTGGAAGGTCCTGCCGTTACGTTTATGTGGGCGATGTTTTTGGTTTGGCTTGCTTTTAATACGGCGGTTTTTTTCAGTTCGGTTGCCGATGCACCGGATTTGGGCGAGTTTGCCACAAAAGTCGGCGGAATGGCTTTTAAGATATTGTTTGCGACAGTATTTTTGCAAGGCGGCGCCTCAATGACTTTTGATTATTTTATTAATCCCGTAATTACGGATGCGTCACAGTTGGCGAATCAGTTGGTTACAGAGTCCACGGAATGCGGTGGCGATACGATTATCAGCGGCGGTTCGTCGAAAACGGCGATGTCAAATGAAACGCGGGAATCGATGCGTTGCATGATCGGCGGATTGGGAGGAGGATTGCGCGAAGCTCAAAAGATGGCGCAATCTTTGCGTTGCGGAGCTGGGTATTGGTATACAATGCCGCTAATTTTAAAAGCCTTCGGGTGGGAATATCTTCCTAATCCAATGATGTGGGCTTTGGGATGTTTGCTTGGAGGATTTTTCTGGGCAATTTCTTTGGTATTCCCGATGGTTCTGATGGATGCTGTGTTTCGCATAGGGTTGATGGTAGGCATGGTTCCGATGTGGGTGGTCGCTTGGGTGTTCCCTGCGACCAGATCGTATTCCAAGACAGCATTTTTCATTGTGTTGCACTCATGTCTTTTATTCGTTGTGATGGCACTTGTTATGAATATGTGTATGCAGTTGATCCGGACGGCATTAACGAACATGGGGCCTGAGTTTATTGCGAAGATGCAGGAAGGAGCCTATGTTGACGCGTATGAAAGCATAGAATCCGAAGCAGATCTTTATAAGATGTTTATTTTGATGGCCATATGTTTCTTTGGGATTTTAATGCCCCCGAAAGCAGAAGAAATAACGTCTCAACTTTCAGGAGCGAGATTCCCGCCAAGCGTTGGTATGGAAGCTATGAAAATGATGATTAATCTGGTATTAGATATTATTATTTTAATTTTTTCCATTATTACGGTGGGGTTTGGGGCACTTCTGTATTTTGCTCGTCTTGCACAGTTTGTTCGCAATTCGGATAAAGTGATCCGGACGATGCGCAGAATTATGAAGGCGGCTGAACAGGCCAGAAGACGTGCAAGGCGTCTTCAACGAGCCGCGAAGAATGCAAAGTTTAGTGTCAGTATGCTCGGATAAGGAGCAAAACAACATAAAGCCCCGCTTTTATGCGGGGTTTTTTGTTTTTTTCGAAACAAAGGCTGTGATATACTTAAATATCCGGCGAAGGCTTTAACATAAAACGGATTGTATTTTTTTTTCAAAGCCTATATAAATAAGGCTGTAAGTAAAGGAAGGCTTTTTAGCTGAAGGAACGGGAAAAGAATGGAAGAGATTATCTTTCCGAATCAGATTCGCATGTATCGGCGCGTCCGAGGGCGGTCTATGCAAGAGCTGGCAGATTTTTTAGGCGTGAGTTTGTCTGCTGTCAGCAAGATTGAAAAAGGGTATCGCCGCATAGATCAGGAACAGTTGGTGCGTATTGCCGAATTTCTGGATTGTCCGTTGCAGGAAATTTTTGTGAACGAAGCCAGTTCTCAGCCGGACGTTGTACAGGCGTGGCGTCGTGAACAGGAACGTCGCAACCGTGTGAACGAACGCAGCGGTTTGAAGATGTTGGGCGCCGGGTTACGTTATATTCGCGGGCAAAAGAATCTGACTTTGTCGGACATTGCCGACGGTGCGGAATTGACATTGTCGGTGTACCATCGTATCGAGATGGGGCAACGCGAAGTTTCGGAAGACGAGTTTTCCCGTATTGCTCGTGCTTTGGGCTACACGAACGAAGAACTGCAAAAGCAGATTTACGATTTGGACAAGGCCGGTGCTTTGGAAGAATTTATTCAGCGTAACGATGCCCGTTATCGTGCGGTGTCCGGAACGAAAGGCGGCTATCCCGAATTACCGGTTTCCAAAGGAACATTAAAACAGGAAAGCCGTGATGTCGTATTGCCGATTTACGGTCAGCCCGGAGAAAACGGGACGGTTATTATTGATCGCCAGTCTTCTTTGGGGACGGTTTCCTGCTCGGCGTCCGTTGTTAATCCGTTGTCTTCGTATGCCGTGTCGCTTTGCACGCGCCGATTGGGAAATTTGTTGCCGGCACGTTCGGTTTTAATTGTTGATCCGACAAAGATGGTCGGTTTAGGCGATATAGCGCTGATGTATTTAAACGAGACGGAAGTTCGTTTAATCAGCGTTCGCGAAGACATTGACGGCAGTTTGTTCGGTGTTATGTGGAATCCCGAAGAAAAAGTCACGATTCCCGAAGACAAAGTATCGACGTTGCACAGGGTTGTTCAGATTACGTTTCCGTAAGATTTTTGATTTATGGGAATAAAAGCGCGGCAGATTAAAGATATATTAATCTGCCGCGCTGTAGTATTATAAAGAATCTGTCTGAGGGAAGCCCGAGTGGAGAAACGATGAGTCCGCCAAAAGAATCCAGCGCTAAAAAATGGAAGCCGAAGTTTCCCGGTGCGGCGACGGATTCGGAAGAAGATCCGTATGTAACGGCGCAACGTTTTATCAACGTTTATCGACAGCTTCATGTTCTAAGGGAAGATCTGGTCAACCGCTATAACGAAATGCTGTTGGCGATAGACGCGGACACGCGTACGACGTTGACGGATATTCCCGGCGGGAACGATGTCCGGAATTATTTGGAATATCTGGAACAACAGAAATACGGCGAAGACTATCATGCCGAATCGGATGAAGACATAGAAGTTTCCAGAGAAGAAAAAGCCAAAGCCAAAGCGATTGCGGATGCGATGGCGGCGGCTCAGGAAAAGATGAACCAGAATCAGGCACAGATTTTGGCTCAGGCGCAGGAAGAATCGCGCAAGAACATGGAAATGCTTGCCCGCACGCTGAACGAGGCAAAGCAAAATCCGACCAATAAAGCCGATGTCGCGGCGATAACGCAGGCTTTAAAAGAAGCTAAAGAAGAATATCGTCAGTTTTCTCAACAATTGGAAGGAACGTCCGAAGAGGTAACGGATGTTTCTTCAAAATTAAGGGCTCAATATGAACAGGCTCAGTCGGCGCCTGTTCAAGCGGCACCTGTTCAAGCGGCGCCCCAACCGATGATGCCGGGGCAACCGATGATGTCTCCGGAACAGCAGGCGGCTGTTCAAATGCCGTCATATTTGCCTCAAAATTATTTACCGCAACAGTATTTTCAACCTCAGCCGCCGGATCAGTCGGATAAGATTTCCGAATTGATATCGGCATTGACGGAGGCTCAGGTCAAATCGGCGGAGATGCAGGCGAAAGCCTTGAGTGATGCCCAGCTCAGATCGGCAGAGGTGCAGGCGAAGGCTCAGGCGGATTCATTGGCCAAGATTTTGGCGCAAAGTCAGGAAATGACGGCACGCGCGATGTCGGAGGCTTTTGCCAAATCGCAACAGAGCGCCGCCGAAATTCAAGGGCAAATGATTGCCAAGGCAATTGCCGAATCTCAAAAGAACGCGAACGAAACCTTATTGGCGCTGTTTTCGTCGGTGCAAACGGATGCTTTGGCAGCACAGGCAAAGGCTGTTGCGGAAGCAATGGCTCAATCGCAAAGCACGGTTTTGTCCGAAACGATGGGGCAAATTCTTTCGAAACAGGAAGAACAGCAGCGCCAACAGGCCGAATTTGCGGCGGAAACCCTGTCGAAACAGACGAAAGCCGTTGCGGAAGCGATGGTTCAATCTCAGAGCACGTCGTTTTCCGAAGCCGTGGATTTGCTGAACAAGCGCCAAGCGGAACAGACGTCGGCTTTGGCGACGGTTTTGGCGGAAAATCAGGCAAAAACTCAGGAAGCGCTGCAAGCCAAAGCCGAAGAGGAAAAGAAAGAAAAAGCCAACGAATTGCCTCCGGAATATATGGGGCAGGCGGATTCTTATTCTTACGATATTTCTCATACGCCGGATGCTGCCGAAACGACGTACGATTATTACAGCAGCGCGTATTCCACAGGGTATGAAGAAGGATACGATTCTTCGGGATGGGAAGATCCTTATGCCGGTTACGGGGAAGAAACCGAAGGCTGGACGTACGGAGATTATGACGGTTACGACGGAAACTATCCCGATTATCAGGAAGTCGCATATCCCGAAGGGGAACAGACACAATCCGAAGATTCCTCTTCTGACGCTTCGGCGGTCGGCGAAGCCGAAGCTCAAGACGGGCAAGAGGCATCTTATGAACAACGGGAACAGCCGGATCAGGATTCCGCGCCTCAATATGCTTCCGAAGATCATGCTCAAGAACAGTATGCGTCGGATCAATATGCCGATGAACAATACGCCGAAGCGCAACAGGCGGATCAGTATGATACTGCGGCAGATCAATATTACGAAGACTATGGCGAAGAAGCTTACGGCGACGAAACGGCTTCGGATGTTTCTGAGGAAAGCGGGGCGTATGAAGAGTCTTCCGCAGATGAAAACGCTTATGAATATGGGGTTTCTGATCTTGAAGACACTTCGGAAGAAGCCGCTTCACAACCGTCTCGTTCTGCCCGCCGCGGTTCTCAAATGGATTTGTCGGAATGGAGCGCTCATGTTGACGAAGCGTTGGCAGAAACCGTTTCTCGTACGCGGCAAACCGAAGCGGAAGCCGGCTACGATTATGATGACAACTGGGGTTACGGCTACGCGGAAGCTTCCGGAGAGCAAATCGAGTATGCTCCGTCGGAGGACGGCGAAACATATAATTATCAAGACACCGAAGGCTATGAGGGCGGCGATTATTACGGAGCTGAAGGCGAACAAGGCATTTACGGTTACGTTGCCGCAAATTACGGGGGATATTATTACACGGGTGAAGACGGCGAACAATATTACTATGACCCGTCTTCCGACGAGAATGCCGAACGTCCCGTTTCGGCGGACGGCTATTATGCGGATGCGAACGGCAATCCTTATTATTTGGATGAAGAAGGCAATCCCGTTTATTACGATCCGAACAGCGTTCAGACATATGTGGATGAAGAAGGGAATTATTACTATTTAGACGAAGACGGTAACGCAGTTTATTATAATCCTGCAGATACCGGTGAAACGGGGCAAGAAGTTTCCGATATACCTTCTGATGCTGCGACGGTGTCTGAGGAACCGTCGGCACCCGAGAAAACTGAAGCACTTTCGGAAGAATCGGAAACGGCGGAAGCCAAAGGGGCGCAAGAAACAACGGCTTCTGCGGAAGAAGGAGAAATTCCCGAATCCTATACGGACGAACAGGGCAACCCGTATTATTTGGACGAGAACGGGGTGCCGTATTATCTGTCGGAAGACGGGACGCCGTATTATACGGACGAAGAAGGCCGCGCTTACTATTATGATGAAGACGGGAATGCGGTTTATTACGAAGAAGCGGTATCCGAAACCGATGAAGATTCTTTAGAAGAGGCGCCGCCTTCCGAGGCAGAGGAAACCTCGGAGATTCACGAAACATCGGAAGGGCAAATATCTGCAGAGGCGGAAGATGCGACGGAAGATGATTTGCCGTTGTCCGACGATACGGCGGGAGACGGGACGCAAGCATCGGATGATCTGACGTTTGTCGCGATGACAGAGGAACGAACGGATCAAGAAACGGATCGGGGTACGGAAACGGAGATTGAGGAAAGCGGTTCTGACGGGATAGAGAGCTTTGGCAAGATGGATCCGGCGGCCTCTTATGTCCAAGGGATAGAACGTTCTTCTATGCCGAAATCGCCTGTTTTGTACATTGAAGGGGCAGAGACGTCAGGGAACGGGAAAGATTTATTGTATATGCCGTTAATGTTTACGTCGCTTCCCGTTTTTATAGAGAATTTTTCGGATTACCGTCCTTGTTTTCGCCGAGAGAATCCGCCGTTGCCGCCGGACGAAGTCGTGTTAAAGGTTGTTTCGGAAAATGAAGACCCGTATTTTTGAGGATAAATGTTGGATTTACGGATAAAAACATAATATACATAAGAAAAGGGAAAGAGCCGAGAAACGAGATATGACGGAAAGCGCGACACCTGAAGTTTTAAATTCACTATTTGAAGCCTTGCTTGCCTATCAGGATACGCAGGAGGGGCTGATGCGAGTTCGCACGACGGCGGAATCTCTGTGGGGTTCTTCATGGCGTCAACAGCTGCCGTCGGCGTTGCAGGATTGCCCGGAAGATAAGAAAGCAAAGGTAAAGGCGAACATAGATCGAGCGTTGTCCTATGATCGCGGAGCGGCGGCGTGGGGAGAAGCAGTTCGTTTATTGGATCCGCGCCGTCCGTTTGATCCGGCTCAGGTTGAGCCCCGTTTGGGCGAGATGCAAAAACGCTTGTCGATTTTCGGTCAGGCGGGACAGGATATGTTTGCCAAGGTTCAAAAGCGTGTCGCCGAATTAAAGGCATCGCCGTCTTCATCGGTTGTTTCGGCGAACAGTTACAAGCTGACGACGGAACAGCTGTGGAATTTTGACCATTTTATGCGGTTAAAGGATTATTACGATCAAACGATATCGCGGACGAGTGCGAGATGCGTTCATTTAGGCGGTTTGGAATTATCGCAGTATCCGTATTTCGGTTATATTTTGGATTTGCTGGACGAGATATTGACATTCGGGGCGGAATTGCTTGAGAATCCGGTGTACGAAGGGATTATTCGCGACAGGTACAAGGGGGGCGAACCTGCGTTAAGGAAGATATTGGCGCAGTTTAAGAAAGACTTTGAAGAAAACGCTCCTCCCGAAATGTTGCCGGATGAAGATTCTTTGGATGATATAAAGAAGCAATTAGGCGAACTTGCGGGCAACGAGCCTGAAGGGGATATCGGTCCTGCGCCGGACGGTTTTGAATCTCCGGACGAAACGGCGTCTCCGCGTTCTTTGTCGAAGGGGCCGGTTCCGATGGGCAAGATGCCGCAAAAGGTTCCGGCGAAAGGGCCGGCTCCGGTCAAGATGCCGATAAAGCGTCCCGTTGCGGGATAACGGAAGGAAGGAATAGCAGGAAAAACGAAATGACGAAGACGCGTCTGTTTTTGATAGTATGTATGGCAGCCTTTATATCAGGACCGTTTATTTTAAGCGGATGCAGCCGAAATATATATGCGGGGCGGCCATTGCTTCCCGGAGTTCGTCCGACCTCGCTTCCGACGGAGCCGAAAACGACGCGTGCTGCGGAAATGGTCAGCCTTGAATCTCCGTTGCGCTGTACGATACACGATTCGCAACAAAACATTATTACGGTTATTCCCTTTAAACAGGAAGCGTTTAAGCTGGAACGCGCGGACAAAAGCGATCCCGTTCCCCGTTATGAAGTAACGGGATTTTCGTTTGACGGTCAGACGGCGGAAAAGGTTTTTTTCAAGCTGTTGGGCGAAGCCAAGATCAAAGTCATCGGCGTGGACGGACCTTTTCCCGAACTTGCGGCCGAAAACATACAGGGTGAATTGTCCGAAGTCATGGATATGATTGCGGATGCGGCGGATGTTTATTACCAATACGACGCGGAAGAAAAAGTATTGCTGGTCAGTCGCGAAGTTACATGGAATTTACACGTTCCCGGGACGCGGGAAGTTATGATTTCCGTTTTGGATTCCTTGCGCGGTTCTGGGATGCATGACCTGATTGTGAACTGGGAAGAAAGCATCATAACGTTCAAGGGCGACAAGGCGATTGAAAAGAAGGTCACGTCATTAATCGAGCTTTTTGATACGGAGCCGAAGCTGGTTGTTTTTGACGTTCAGGTTTATCGGGCAAAGCCTGCGGGCGTATCAAAGGAAATCGTATGGCAGGATTTGGTGGATACGTTTGGGGCAGAAAAGATAAAGTTTATGTTGAAAGGCGTATTGGGGCGGGCTTTGGTGACGGGCGGCGAAGTCAATAACAAGAGCCTTCAGCGTTTTTTGAATGCGCGTTCTTCGTATGCTTTGGTTTCGGAAGGGATGTTTATTGCGGCGAGCGGCTGGCGAGCCCGCTTTGATGTCGGTCGTTGCGGCTATATGTCGATGCCCGAGGCGCAATTATCGATTTTGGCACAGACCGAAGTTGAAGACGAACAAAGGATGAATACGTCCCTTACGCTGGATTCGGATCAGGGGGAAATTACGGCATTTGTAGCGGACAGCCGTTTAGGGGATAATATTCTTCTGATAGGGATTCCGTCGTCATCGTTCAGTACGTCGTTGAACGGATATGAAACGGTTGTTATGATGACGCCTCGGATTATCCGTTTGGTCAAAGAGATTTCAGCGAAATAAAGAAGATAAGGCAGGCAGCTATGGCAGATCAACATTACCCCCCGCTTCCACCCGGAGTACGGCCGCCTTCGGGACAGACGGCACCGCGCGGTCCCGTTCCTCCCGGTATGCCGCGTCCTCCTGCGGGGATGCCGGGCGGTATGCCGCGTCCGATGATGCCGCCGCACGGGATGAAAGTTCCGCCGCACGGGATGAAATTTCCGCCGGGGAAACGGCCGTTGCCGATGCCTCCGGGGATGAAAGCGCCTCCCGGTTATGTTCCGCAGCCTCAACCTCCTGCGCAGGGATATCAGCCGCCTCAGCCGGCTCAGGCGCAACCGCCTTATTCTCCGACATCGACGCACGGGAACGTTCCGACTTTGGCTGTCGGTGAGGAAGACGAAACCGAGATTATTGATGATCTGGGCTATGACGACGAACCCGAACAGGACGATTCGGAGCAAGAGGATTCTCTTCAGACGGAAGACATTTCCGAAACGGACGCCGACGTTCGTTTTGAACCGAGTCCGTATGATGACAATATGGCGGCGGATATGGGGCTTCCCGCATCTTTTATCAAGACGAAGGTTTTGATACCGCTGTTTATTTTGTTTACGTTGGCGGGCTTGGCTGCAGGGATGTTTATGGGGAATCCGCGCGAAGTCATGTCCGAGGAATTGCCGGGAGTCGTGAGCAATCCGGAAATACCGAAAGGTCGACCGCGGTGCGGCATTTCTCAAAAGGGGCAGGGATGCGTTATTTACGTTATGAACGTCCAGCGCCGAGAGATGGAAGCCAAAGACTTTTTCGGGATAGCATCGGATATGCTCGGGATACCGAAATTCCAGATTGAAACGGCGAACATCAGGTACGCGACGACGCGGATCCCGCCGGGGTACATTGCCTTGTTGAACGTGCCGCCGATCCAATAGACGGTAAGGGTTGTTCCAGCAAATTTTCACGCAAAAACGCACTTAAATGGAGCAGGAAAGCATGCTTTTTCGCTCCATTTTTTATTTAAAAAACAACAAGTTGTCTGATTTTTCCTTGTATTGCGATTTTTTCAAAAAAATTGACAAAATTTTTGGAAAAATGTTTGCAAAGGGTAAAAAAAGTAGTGTACTATGTATTTAATAAAGATTTGGAACATCCGGATCTTATCAGCATTAGGAGAACACATATGTCGTTATCATGGGAAAAATATTGGGAAATAGCCGAGGCTTTGAACAAAGCCCATCCGACGCAGGATTTGATTCATTTAAACGATGAGAACTTGTTAAAGATGATTGTTGCGTTGCCCGATTTTGATGACGAGCCCGTTCCTCCGAGTCCGAAAGATCTGGAAGCGGTATTAACGTGCTGGACAGAGCTTGATAACCCCGAGGCACCGGAAAAGATTCCGGCGTCGGCGCTGTAAGCTGAAGTTAATAACGTACTACACTTGAAGGAAAGGCATCTGTCATGGCAGAAACGAAATCGACATGGGAATCCGTCGGCGGCAATAACGGCGACAGAATCGGCGGGAACGCGAACAAGTTTTCATATACCGACAAGGACGGGAAAACGCATACTTTGCAAGTTGATTGCGGAACCATGTTTTCCGACAAAGCGTTGACGGGGTATGACAATTTTATGCCCGATTTGTTTGAATCGGACGGATTTTTGCTGACGCACTGCCACATGGATCACATTGGCGGGATTTCGCATATGTTGAATTTGCGTCGCGACGAATTGAAAGCCAATCGCGAAGCAGGAAAAGATTTTGTTATTCATTGCGCACCCTATACGCAGAAGCTGTTGGAAGATAATTTGGCGTTGCAGAAAATGCCGCGCGAAGAATGGCCTAAGTTTGTCAAGGTTGAAGACGGCAAACCGTTTGAAGTTGCCGGTTTTAAAGTGGAACCGTTTGCGGTTTCGCACTCTGCCCCCGACGCGATGGGCTATGTTATCGAAAGCCCCGACGGCGTTCGCATGATGACGATGGGCGACTTTAAGACGGCGCACGTTCCTCTGGGCAAAGGTTGGGATAATGATCGAATCGCCGAAGTCGCTAAAAAAGGCGTTGATTTGATGTTCTTGGATTCGACGTCCGCAACGCAGGAAGGCGTTTGCCCGCCCGAAAAAGACGTTGAAAAAGGCATTAAAGACATTGTTGCCCAGTCGGAAGGCGGAATGATCGTTTCTGCGGTTATTGCCAGCTCGGCGCACCGTTTGCACACGGTGGCGATGGCTTTGGCGGAACATGCCAAGGAAACGGGCAAAAAACCCCGTACGATTATTTTGGACGGCGGTTCGTTGAAGCGCAGCTATATTGCTTTGCACCGTTGCGGCTATGACATTGAAAAACAGGTAAAAGAAGCAACGGGACAGGATATTAAAATCTATGATGCCCGCGCTCCCGAAGTTCAAAAGGTTCCCAAATCCGAACGCTTCTACGTATGCACGGGAACGCAAGGGGAAGAATTGGCTTCTTTCTATCGCGCGTCTCAGGGCATGAACCGCAACATCCCGATGAAAGGGACGAATTGCCCGATATATGTTTATAACTTGCAATCCTGCATTCCGGGCAACGAAGAAACGTATGCTGCTATGGAACAAGGGTTCAAGGATCTGGGATGCACGACGTACTTCCCCGACCGTTATAAAGAAAACAAGTTTTTGACGCACGTTTCCGGACACGCAAAAGCAGGCGATATTCGTCTGGCATGCGATTTGGTCGCAAAGAATTCGCCCCGCCCGACGACGGTTGTTCCCGTTCACGGCGATCCCGCTCAGCGTAAGGCTGTAATGAAGATTGCTCAGGATGCCGGATTAAAAGCGGCGATCGTTCCGAACTTTGCGGCGGTCGAAGTTTCCAAAGACGGTAAAGTTTCCTACGTTCAGCCGACGTCTAAACAGGAAGTCTGGATCGGCATCAATGATAAAAACGATAACTTCATTGAACCTGATTTTCAGTATGACCGCGTGACGCGCGATGTAGAAACGGACAAATTGCGGGTTGTCGAAACGATTCCTTATACAAAGGCACCTGTTGAAGACGAACGCCGCGGTAAAGGAAAAGGCGGTAAGCATAACGGTCCGCAGAAAAAGCACAACGGCAAAAACAAAGGCGGGCGCTTTAATGCAGCCTTTGTTAAGAAGGGCGGTCGCGGCGGCAGATAAAAAATTGCCGGAAATCTGATAAAGGGGGCGCTTTGATGCATTTCAAAGCGCCCCTTTCGTTTGTATAAAGCGTAAAAAAAAAGCCTCGAAACTTTCGAGGCTTGTCTGTTTAAAAGTAATATGACAGACGTTATCTGCCGTTGTTTTTTAGCTTTTGCATCCACAAAGGAGACTGTTTTGATGCTTTTGCCGCCAAAGTTTTCCCCGCGGTATAGCTGCCGTCACTTTCTTTGACGAATATCGCGTCGGAGCCGACGTTGGCGGAACGGAAAGTTCTGTTTGCCCAATTTATTAAAATGGTATCCAGTTCGTTTTTCTGTTTGGGATTCATGTGTAGTTTTTCAGGGCTTTCAAGAATGCTCGGTTCGTCCAAATAAACTTCTTTTTCGAATTTGCATAACGTTTTTGCGATTTGCTCCGCCGAAACGTCTTTGCTTAAGAATGAACGTTCTTCTCCGTATTGATTTTCAGAACAACATTTCAAAGCGGACAGATAATCACCGGCATAGCTTGACACGACGGGCGTTTCATACCACGCAAGAAAAGCTTCGTTCAGACCTTTGCTTATTCTTTTTGAAGATTTGATTCCGTTTTCAAAGGCGTCGGCGACTTTTCCGTAATGGCTTTTTTTCAAAGAATCCCAAATTTCGGGACGAGACTTCCTCAAATCAAAAGCAAACATTGTTTCGGTGGCGACGGCATCTGCTTCGATGGCAAAGCCCATCATGAAGAAGGGTTTAACCTGCAAATCGATGTCAAACGCCAACGGCTGCAAGCCTTGCCAGACATGTCTTGCTTCGTGCACCATCGTTGATGCCAACACATTATTGTCCTGAGCCGCGTTCAGTATGATAGCCCCTTTGTCGGGTTGATAAAATCCGCAACAATTTTTTACGGAATCATCCAAACGGATGCTGATATTGTTTTTTTTTGCGGTATTCAGCAACGCGGCGCCGATACTGCTTTCCGATACGATACGTTCCAGCTGCTTTAAGCGTTTATATGAGGTATCGGGCTGTCGGGTTTGAAAAGCACTGTCGAGGGTGCTTTCTTTTTTTTGTGACGGACGATCGGAGTTTCCGGGGAATTCTTTTCCCGTGATTAAGCTGTGTACCTGTCCGACGGCCAAAAACTGTTCGTACAAGCTTTGCATGATTAAGGCATCCTTTCACTTTAGGCGTATCGGAACGATAAATACTATTAAATATGATAGCCAAAAAAACATTTTTTGTCAAAAGCAACAAAGCAATAAAAAACCCGTCGGCAGGACGGGTTAGAAATCAAAAAAAACGCAATCAGGACGGATTTTGCTTTGACAACAAATCGGGCAGGGCGTCAATCTGATCCAGAATAAATTTTTTGCCCTGTTCACCGTCAAGCTCGTTTATCAGGATTTTTTCCGTTGTCTTTAACGCGATGTCGATTGCCAAATTGCGGACTTCTTCCATTGCTTGATTTTTAGCGTTTTCCAAGCGTGCCATGGCGAGGTTTTCGCGCTTTTCCAGTTCTTTTTCGAAAGCGTTGCAGGCTTCTGAACGCATTTTTTCAGCGTTATCTTTTGTTTTTTGCAAGAGAGCGTCTGCTTCTTTTTGAGCTTCCTGCTGTTTTTGTTGGTATTCCAACAACAAGGCATGAGCTTCTTCGCGCAATTTTTTGGCTTCTTCCAGCTTTGCGGCGATGGCGTCGGATCGTGCCTGCAGGGCGTCTCCCAAAAATTTTCCGAGCGGTTTTGCCAAAAAGGCAATCGTCAGGCAAAAAGCCAATCCGACCCAGAATGTCGGATCCTGCCATATCGATTCATGCGCTGCGGCATGAACGGCTTGTTCTGCGGCCATAGCGGCTGAAACGATCATAATCTGCCTTCCTTAGTAACGTCATTGACCATATTTTTGGCGGTGTTTTCGTCCGTGTGCAGTCCCGAAAGTTTAAAGACTGCTTGCGGAACGAGACCTTCAGCGATGTCTTTGACGCTGGCCAAAGCGATGTCTTTTGTTTTTTTCAATTCGTCTTCGCCGTTTTTGATGCGTTCGTCCAAACGGGCCGAGAATTCGCTTTCGCGGCGTTTGGAGTATTCGGCGATTTCCAGTTGGACGTTATCCAGCAAAGATTTTGCGCGTTCGTTAGCCGAAGCCATGGCGTTTTTATATTCTTTCAGAACGTTTTCGGCTTCGGCTTTGAACGATTCGGCTTTTTTCATGTCGTCGTCCAATCTGCGCTGGCGTTCGTCAAGCACGGCATTCATGCGGGGCAAGACGAACTTCCACATCATCCAGAACGTGGCACAAAACGTAATCAGCATCCACAAAGCCTGTGATGCGTACCAAGTCGGATCTAATTGCGGCAACATCGGACGACACGCCTTTAGGAAATCAGAGGAACAACATAATCAAAGCGATGACCAACGCGTACAAAGCGATAGCTTCGGTTGCGGCAAAGCCGATCAGGCCGAATGCATTGACGTCGGGTTTTACCGTCGGGTTACGGCCGACCGTATCAATCATGGCGATCCAGATTTTGGACACGCCTTTTGCGGCGGCCATCATGGACAGAGCACAGAAAGAGGCCGCAATGAATTTAGCGGCATCGGCGATATATTTTGCGTATTCGGCTTCCATATTTTTATCCTTCCAAAAAAGCACAAACAAAACAAAAGCTAATGAGCATGCAGAGCGTCGCTCAAATAGACGCAGGTCAGAATGGTATAGATATACGCTTGCAATATGGCGATGCCCAGCTCAAAGACCGTCAGCAGCGATATAAAGACAAGCGGTAACCATCCGCCCCAGAAACTCAGATCGTACACAAAGCCGGCGACGACTTTCAACATGATGTGTCCGACCATCATATTGACGGACAGACGAACCGTCAGGCTGAACGGCTTTGAAAGAAAAGAAATAATTTCGATAGGCACCAAAATCGGTGCAATGGCAATCGGCGTTCCGTGCGGGAAAAAGTTTTCAAACCATCCCAGACCGCGTTTTTTTAACCCCGCGAAAACCGTAACCAGAATGGCAAAGACGGACAAGCTTCCGACGGCGGCGAAATGGCTGGTATAGGTAAAGCTGTAAGGCAAAAGCCCCAACAGGTTTCCCATAACGACGAACATAAACAACGTAAAGATAAAGGGGATATACTTTCGCCCTTCGGGACCGACCATTTCGCGAACCATGCCGGTCACCATTTCATAGATGACTTCGGCGGCGGACTGGAGCTTTGAGGGGATCAGGGATCTTTTGCGCAGCGCATACAGGAAAAATGCGCTGCCGGCAATGACGCCCAAAGCCATGAACAAAGACGAATTGGTGAACGACAAATCTACGCCGTCGATTTTAGGCAAATGAATGACGGGTTTTATTTCAAATTGTTCTATCGGTCCCGACACGTATTTTCAATCCTGTTTTACTGTTGTTTCGCCTGTTTTTGAATTCAGGCGTTCTGATTGTTTTCGGTTATATCTTTGTACAAAGCGCACGGCATTCAGGATGCCTGCCGCGCAGCCGAAGCACAAAAATACGGCAATGAATGCAGGGCGCGTTCCCAACCACGCATCCAAACCGTATCCGATTCCCAATCCGCAAACGACGCCGGCGATCAGATCGGACACGATATTGAATGCCAGCCACATCATTGAAGCGACACCGAAGCCCTTTCCGGCAGAATGTTCGCCGTATGTCGGGTCGGTTGCCGTTTCATTCAAAGCCTTTAAACGCCGGTCAATATCGGCAAGGGCTTTTTCGGAATCACGGTTGTCTGGCATCCTGTTGCCTTAAAGAAGTACGATAAGAAACCAAAGGGACGGTGTCAACTTTTTTTAAGGCTTCAAGGCGTTTCGGCGGGGACTTTCTGCGTTTTTTTGCCGCCTTCTTTTTCAAAGGAAGCAATCTTGTCGGCAAAGTCTTTCCATGACGGAGCGCCTTCGACTTTTTCGCTTTTGCCGTAGCCTTGGAAATACAGGGTCGGCGTTGCACCGATGCGGTATTTCATAATGTAGATGTTGCGTTTGCGGGACAAAGTCTTCAACGCCATTTCGTTCGTGGCGCACGCCAGCATTTTCGCTTCGCTCATTCCCATGGATTGAGCCAGCTCGGACAGGCTTTCCTGCAAATTCGGGGACATCATCCACTGGTTTTGTTTTGCGAACAGCAAGTCCATGAATTTAAAGTAATCGTCGCCTTCAAAGCAATGAGCGACCAAAGACCCCGTCATGGCGCGGTTTTCCAGCGGAAAATCCGCCAAAATGACCTGAACCCTGCCGTTTTTAACATAGGTATCGATGATTTTGGGCAGCATATGCGTATGGAAATGCGCACAGTGTCCGCAAGTCAGCGACGTAAAAATGATGACTTTGATCGGGGCGTCGTCTGAACCGATTTTCTTTTCCGAAAAGTCAAACGTCGGTTCGTCGGGAGAATGCGTGTTTTGTTTTAAAACGCTTTTCGTTTCGACGGGAGCAGAGGCTTCTTCGGCTTTCGTTTCTACGGCGGCGGGTTCGCTTTTTGAAAAGAAGCTCTTGATTTTATCAAGAAAACCGCCTTCGGCAGCGGAAACAGGCGAAAACAAAGCAAAAGAAACGAACAGAACGCCGATAAAAGCAAGGCGGCGGAAAACCATTTTTGACATATTGCGCATAAAACGACCCTCTTTAACAAAACAAAGTACGGCTGTTTTTTTATAAACGAAAAAAAAGTTAAAAGAAACGCCTTTTTCACGTTTCCTCAATCAGGCAACCCAGTTCTTCGGCGGCGGCGCGAAGGTTTTCGTTTTGAATTTCGGAAACGTCTCGGCGGACTTTTTGCCTTTTTTCTTCGGGAACGGGCGGGCGCGCCGCAACGCGGGAAAATCTGCAAACTGGGACGGCGCCTTGAGTAACGCGGATTTCCGCAACGGCGCGATAACCGAAATATCCGTTCAAGCGTTCCAGAATTTCGCTTTGTCTGGCGATCAGTTCGACGGCATAAGCGCCCGATACGGCTTTGACGTGCAGGACGGCGCCGTCTTTTTGCCCTTTGGGAAAAGCCAGCTTGACGGGATACACGCCTTTTGCCAGCAATCCGCCCGTAATGTCATCCCAGTGCGTCAGTATGTCCGCATGTAAAAATCCGTTTTTTCCCAAAACGGGAGCCACCAGCCGCCGGACATCCGCGCCGAACGACACCAATCCGTTATGGCGTCGTTCTTCGGTAATCGTCGGGCAAGCTTTTTTTGCCATTACGAAAAGTCGCCTTTGGCAAATTCTTCCAGTCGGTCTTCGCGGATTGCCTGACGGATATCGCGCATCAAATCCTGATAATAAGTCAGGTTATGCCACGTCAACAACATGGCGCCCAGAATTTCCTGCGCTCTGAACAAATGGTGGATATAAGCGCGGGTATAATGGCGGCAGGCGGGACAACGGCACATCGGATCGATGGGGCGGTCGTCTTCTTTGTGGCAGGCGTTCCGCATATTCAAAGTGCCTTGGCGCGTAAATGCCTGAGCCGTTCTGCCCGAACGCGTCGGCATGACGCAATCGAACATATCTATGCCGCGCAGCACGGAACCGACGATATCGGACGGTCTGCCGACTCCCATTAAGTATCTGGGTTTGTCGGCGGGCAGGCATTCGGGGGTATAGTCCAGAACTTCGAACATTTTTTCCTGACCTTCGCCGACGGCCAAACCGCCGACGGCGTACCCGTCAAACCCGATATCGCTCAGCGCTTGAGCGGATTCGCGGCGCAAATCTTCGTGAACGCCGCCTTGAACGATGCCGAAGATGCCGTAACCGTCACGGTCGATGAAAGCGTCTTTTGAACGTTTTGCCCAACGCATGGAGCGCCGTGTCGAATCGGCAACATATTTGCGTTCGGCGGGATAGGGGGGGCATTCGTCAAAGCACATTGTAATATTGCTGTCGAGTTTGTGTTGAATGCCGATGGAAATTTCGGGCGACAACCGATGCAGACTGCCGTCGATATGAGAACGGAAATCGACGCCTTCTTCGGTAATTTTGCGTAATTTTGACAAAGACATGACTTGGAAGCCTCCCGAATCGGTCAAGATAGGTTTGTGCCAATTCATGAACTTATGCAATCCGCCCAAGCGTTCGACCAAATCCGCTCCGGGTCTTAACATCAGATGATACGTATTTCCCAACAGGATTTGAGCCCCTGTTTCGGCGACGGATTCGGGCATCATGGCTTTGACGGTTCCGACGGTTCCGACGGGCATGAACGCGGGCGTTTCAACGACTCCGTGAGCCGTGTACAATCTGCCCAAACGGGCTTTTCCCGATGTTTTTTCGACTTCAAATTTGAGCATAACGGCACTCTCCCAAGTTTTGCTTAAGGGACGCTAAACGTTTCGGAACCGTAAAGTCAAGAGTTTTCAACCTTTTCCCGCAGATTTGCCCAGCCGCTTTAATAAAGCGAAAGACAACGTTTTTTCATCGCTTTTTTGAGCGCTGACAAACCTGCAATATTTTGACAAGTCGGCAAATCCGTTTTCCAAAACGAATTCGGGTTTGTTCGTTTCATTCATCTGGGACAAATGGGCGTCAATGCCGATTTTGTAATTCGGGTTTGCGGCAAATCTGGCGTAGCAGCGGCGAGTGGCTTCGGTCACTTCGGCGCCTTGTTTTTGCCAGGCAAAGCTTGCGCCGACCGCAGCGGCGGAACCGCCGTCGCAACGGATATTGTCGCCGACCATAACCGTTTTGTCGGCGGAAATTCCGAAGTCTTTAAGAATGTTCGCCATGTTTTCGGCATTGGGTTTTGAAGAATGCGCCGGCAGGCGAAAGATTTTGCCTTGCATGGCTTTTTTAAACTCGGACAGTTCCGATTTAACGGCGAACGGCGTTATTTTCATTCCTTCTTTGTCGGGCTGAACGTACAAAGCGTCAATCATGTCGGGGTTGATTCCCAACTTTGCCAGTCTGGGCAGACATCCCGATTCGCGCGCATCGGTGTACAAGACGAATTTTGCGCCGGCGGCTTTGATTTTTTGGATGACGGGCAGGACGCCCTTGAACAGGACGGCTTCATCGCGTTTTTTTTGCCAGTTATGAATGATTTTTTCGTGTTCTTTTTCAAAGAAGGCTTTTTCTTCGGGCGTGTTTCCCTGCAAAGCGGGCGTTTGAGCAATGTCGGCGCGAATGTTAATGCCCAATAAAGGCCCCGAAGATCCGCGATTGTTTTCGGGAACGGCGGCAAGCAGAGTTTCTTCCATGGTTTTCCGGTCGGTTTTGTGCAAAGCTGCCAAATCATCGACGGCTTTGTCCAAAGCTTCGCCCCACAAATTAAATGTGTCCGAAATTGTATTGTCGATGTCGCAAACGACCAAAGAAACGTCTTTTTTAGGCATTTTCTGTCCTTTCCCGCAAAATACCGTTTAAGAGTATAACAAAAGGGTCTGAGGAAATCATTATTTTTTATAGACAAAAATGCTGGACAAATATCTGGAAAACATCTACTATGATAACAAATAACGGATTTTTTAACGGGTGAACACAATGGCAAATGAATTAAAAGAAGCCTTTGCAAAGCCGGAAATGCCGGCAGCACAAGCGGTAAAGCCGTCTTATAAGTATTTGGTTTATAAAGATAATGCGGAGCTGGAGCTGTTGGAAAGCGTTTTAGCGGAAATGCGCAAAACGAATCTTGGGAAACAGCTGATTTCCGATGCGGAAGAATACGGAACGACGATTGAAATCACGTCGGGCATGCGGGCATACGGGTCATTTGACGAATTTACAAAGCGGATTCGCCTGAACGCAAACGGAGACAAAGATTCTTTGGTCGGCACGCTGACTCATGAAATGCGCCATTCCCAACAGTTTCAGAAAGGTCTGCGTTTTCATGCTTTGTATGATACCCCGACCTCTTATATTCAAAACCAGACGGTCATAGAAGCCGATGCGTCCGTCGCGGCGACGGATCTTTGCTATGATTTGGCGACTCAGGGCAATTCCGCGCCTTTGGAAGCATTGCGCAAAAAAGATGCCCATATCGTCAATCCGTTCCAAAACGAAGCCATTAAAGGAAATTTGGCAAACGGAGGAGCTCATAAAGCGGCGTTTTATGCGTGGTTTACGGATTATTTCATTCGCGATGCCTATGAAATAAATTATTGCAAAATGTATACCCAACTTTATCAGAAATCTTCACGCGAAGAATCGGATCAGAAAATGACGCGTACGGTTCCCGTCAGAGAAACCATCGATCTGGTTTGCCAATATAACGGCAAGCCGTATCTGGGCAAGGAAGCCGATGACTTTTTTGCTTCCGAAGACATGCATACGGTTTCGTACGAACGCTTTAACATGATTTACGGGCGGATTTGGATGGATCCCGATGTGGATTATAAAGAAGGTCCCGACGCGGCCATGATGAAAAAATTCGGATTAAAGCAACGCCCGCACTTCAGCTATATGCCGTCAAAGAAGGCGCCCGAATTGCTGGGCCCCGTTCCTACGATCGAATCGCGTCAGGCTCAGGCGGCTCGGAAAATTGCCGAAGCCAAAACGGCAAAAGCGGCGCCGCAAACGGCTCAGGTCGTTAATAAAATTTTGGAAAATAAAGTTCGCTCTTAATAAAGGGCAAAGAAAAAACCCTTCGTTGCGGAACAACGAAGGGTTTTTTATGTTTTAAATAACTCCTATCGATTTCAGCCGATCGATTTCGGCTTTGTCCATGCCCAGCCATTGCGTCAGAATTTCGACGTTGTTTTCTCCGATTTCGGGAGCATGCGGGCGGCATTTCATTTCGGGGATATTGGTCATTTTAATGGGATTTCCCGTAACCTGGATGTCGGGCAACGACGGGTCGTCCATGTCAACCAGCATGTTTCTTGCCAGAATTTGAGGATCTTCTGCAACATAAGACAAATCGTTAATCGGCGATACGGGGACGCCGGCTTTTTCGATTTGGGCGATCCATTCGTCGGCTGTTTTTGTCAGGAATATTTTTTGCAGTCTGCGTTCCAGCTCAGGTTGGTTTTCATGGCGTGCGGCATTTGAAACGAACAGGGGGTCATCAACCAATTCGGGGCACCCGATGCAGTTGCAGAGCTTTCTGAACAGGGAATCGTTTGCTACGGCAATGACGAAGTATCTGTCGGAAGCTTTGAAAGATTGGAACGGAGCGACGGTCGGATGTTTGCATCCCTGAGGTTTCGGGGCGGCGCGTGTTGCCTGATAACGAGCCATGGCGTTTTCCATGATGGCGACTTGGCAATCAAGCATGGAGACGTCGATTTTTTGCCCCAGTCCCGTTTTTTCGCGTTGATACAAGGCGGTTGTTACGCCGGTTGCCGTAAAGACGCCGGCAAGGATATCACCGATTGAAACGCCGACGATGGTGGGGTCTGCGTCGGGCTGTCCGGTCAGGCTCATCAAGCCGCCGCGAGCCTGCACCAAAATATCGTAAGCCGGTTTTGCGGCGTCGGGACCCGTGTGTCCGAATCCGGAGGTTGCGGCATAGATCAGGCGAGGATTGGCTTCTTTAAGGGTTTCGTAACCCAGTCCGAATTTTTCCATGGTGCCGGGACGAAAGTTTTCCAACAAGACATCGGCTTTTTTGACCATTCCGATGAGGATTTCTTTTGCCTCGGGCGCTTTTAAGTTTAAAGAGACACTTTTTTTACCGCAGTTTATGGCTGTAAAGTATAAGCTTTTTCCGTTTTTATAGGGGCCGAAAGACCGTGAATCGTCGCCTGTTTTCGGGTTTTCGATTTTGATAACTTCTGCGCCCAAATCTTGCAAGACCATGGCACAATAAGGCCCGGCCAGCACGCGGGTCATATCGATGATTTTAATGCCTTCCAAGGGTTTTGTTTTATTGTCTGTCATTTTTTACACCTTTGTTCGAGCTGAAAAAATCGCCCAGCAGATACAACGAACCGCAGATTAAGATTCTGCCCGGCGCGTACCGTCCGGCGGTTAAATCTGCCAAAGCGTGAGAGATATTATCTTCAATTTTGATGTTACGGAAACCTGAACTTTCGGCTATCTTTGCCAAATCGGCGGGAGACCTCCCGGGATGCAAGGCGTTCAACACGGGCACGGTATGGATGGAATCGGCAAACGGAGCCAGCTGTTTTAAGAAATTTTCCGAATCTTTGGTTGTAAGCATGCCGCAAACGATATGGAGCGGTTTATCGTTCCATTCGGGCAGGAAATCTGCCAAAGCTTTTGCCGCGCCGGGATTATGTCCGCCGTCTGCCCACAATTCCCATCCTTCGGGCAGAGGAAAGTCTTTTAACGGTTGCATTCTTCCCGGCCAAACGACGTCAATCAGTCCTGCGGCGATTTGGCTGTCGGTAACGTTGGCCAGCCATTTAGAGTTCAATTCTTTGACGGCGGCGATCGCCAAAGCGGCATTTGCGTACTGGTGTACGCCCTTTAATGCGGGATGCGGGAAAAGCGTATCGTTAAAATAAAAGCCTTCTTTGGAAATGAAGATTTTCCAATCTTTTCCTTCGGATTTTAAAGTGACGCCGCGGTCGTTTGCATAGGTTTCGAGGACTTTTTGAGCTTCGGGAAGCTGTTTTTGTGATAAAGCGACGGCACCTTTTTTAAAGATGGCGGCCTTTTCCGCGGCGATTTGAGCCAGCGTATGTCCCAAAAAATCTTCATGATCCATGGACAATGAAGCAATCAGGGTCAGCACGGTTTTTTTAACGACGTTTGTCGCGTCCAATCGTCCGCCCATTCCCGTTTCCAACAGGACGAAATCGGCGGGATAAGCGGAAAATGCCAGAAAGGCGGCGGCTGTAGTAGCTTCGAAAAAAGTCAGAGGGGCGCCGTCATTGGCGTCTTCAACCTGCAAAAGGCAATCCAGTAATTGTTTATCTGATATTTGTTTTCCGCCGATAACGATACGTTCGTTAAATTTCACCAAATGCGGCGAAGTATAGACATGAGCGGATTTTCCGCTTTTTTCGAGAAAGGCACGGATAAAAGCCAAAGTAGATCCTTTACCGTTTGTGCCGGCGATATGAATGACGGGGGGGAGATCGTCTTGCGGATTTCCGAGCTTTTTCAGCAATTCAAACATTCTGTCCAAGGACAGGTCGATATTTTTCGGATACAGGCGGGACAGCCGTTCCAAGACGGCGGCAACGGAATCCTTAGTCATATTATTTTTTCGTTTTTGAAAACGGGACGGGAGCGACGGCGGGTCTGGTATTTCGCATCATTCCGATTAATTTAATCAGAGTTTTTCTGATTTCCCGACGGTCAACGACCATATCGACCATGCCGTGTTCAAGGAGATATTCGGATTTTTGGAACCCTTCGGGCAGGCTTGCGCGAATGGTTTGTTCAATGACGCGCGCGCCGGCGAAAGCGATGGTTGCATCGGGTTCGGCGATGGCGACGTCGCCCAGCATGGCGAAGGATGCCGTTACGCCGCCGGTGGTCGGGTCGGTTAACACGACGAGATAAGGCAACCCTTTTTCTTTGACTTTTCTGATGGCCAGAGTTGTTCTAGCCATTTGCATCAGGGACAGGATTCCTTCTTGCATGCGAGCGCCGCCGGAAGCGGGAATCATGATCAAAGCGGCGTCTTGCAGGATTGCCAGTTCGGCAGCGGCGACGATTCCTTCGCCGACGGCTGTTCCCATGGATCCGCCCATGAACGAGAAATCAAAAACGCCGATTACGACATTCATGCCGTCCATGGTGCCGTGTGCGACCATCAGGGCGTCGTTTCGTTTTGTTTTGCGGCGGGCATCCTTTAAGCGGTCTTCGTAATCTTTCAAGTCGCTGAATTCAAGCGGGTCTTCTTTGACTTCGGGTAATTCGATCAGGGTATATTTTCCTTCATCGAACAGCATTTCCAAGCGTTTGTCGGGCGGCAGGCGCATATGGTGTCCGCATTGGTTACAAATCCGATAATTTTGTTCCAATTCTCTGTGATAGATCATGCTGCCGCACGCGGGGCATTTTTCCCAAAGGTTATCGGGGATTTCTTTAGCACCGACCAGCCCTTGCAATTTAGGGCGAACGTAACTAGTCAACCAGTTCATTAAGACACCATTCCTGTTGGCGAAATTGAATTTTCTTTTATTTAGCAGAAAAGGAAGCGCAAAGCGAACAAATAATGATTACGCGTTTTCTTTTTCGCCGTTGTTTTTGGAAAGCTCTTCCAAATCGGCCAATTTTTTAGAGAGTTCTTTGATTTTTTTTGCCTGTTGGAACCGTTCGTTTCTGACGGGGATCGACAGAACCCATGCATAGGCGCCGCCGAGGATGAAGAAAAGCAAAGCCATAATCAACACGGCAAAGCTGACGGGCAAGACGGCTTCATAAGGGAACGGCCAAAGGGAAAAGGGCATTTCGCGGCTGTTGGATACGGCAAAGGAAACCGTAATCAGCAAGACCGGAATGCTCAACAAAAAATGCAACAGTTTCAACGCAGTATGTCCTTAAGCATCAAAGGTTATTTATCGGTATTTAACCTGTCTTTCAGTTTTTTTCCGGCTTTAAAGAAGGGGACGTTTTTAGCTTCGACGCGGACTTTTTCGCCGGTTCTGGGGTTTCTGCCGCTGCGGGCGTTGCGACCGCGGACGGAAAAAACGCCGAACCCGCGCAATTCGACGCGGTTCCCTTCGGCCAGGGCGGCGGAAATTTCATCGAATACGGTCGATACGATTCGTTCTGCGTCGCTTTGGTACAAATGGGGGTTTAACTCTGCAATGCGGGCGATCAGTTCTGATTTTGTCATTGTTTCCCTCAACACCGAAAATTCAAGGAATATTGTTAAATCATGCCAGACAATGGCTTTCAGGTCAATCACGGTTGATAAAAAATCGCCGTCGGCTAACTTTTTTACTGATTTTTGAATAAAAAAAATATATCTTTAAATAAAAGGTACTTAGGCTGTTTTTTTAAAGGCGGAGGCTGCAAAATGCATGGGAATCAAGTTTGGGAAATAATCGCATTTTTGGCTACCGTCGTTATTTTCATTCCGGTCTTTTTTAAGTTAAAAGTCAATCCGCTGTTGGCATTTATCGGGGCGGGTATTTTGTTGGGCCCGCAGGTGTTGGGATTGATTCGCGACGTTCAGGTTGCGGAAAATATCGGCGATCTCGGGTTGTTGTTTTTGATGTTTTCCATCGGCTTGGATTTGTCGTTCCACCGTTTCAAAGTCATGCGTTTGTATATTTTCGGGCTGGGCGTCGCGCAGCTGTTGGGAACGGCTTTGATTATCGGCGGTGCGGCCTTTTTGATGAATAAAAATCTTCACGAAGCCGTCATCATCGGCTTGGCGTTGGCAATGTCTTCCACCGCCGTCGCGTTGCGCCTGATGCAGGGAAGGGGCGAAATGCACACTTTGCAAGGACGTGCTTCGGTCGGTATCCTGTTGTTGCAGGATTTGGCCGTCATCCCCATCATGGTGTTGTTGCCTCAAATGGCGTCTTCGGATACGTCGGTCGTTTCGGATTTGGGATCTTCAATCCTTAAAGCGGTCGGTGCCGTGACCCTGATTATTTTAATCGGTCGGATGATTATGCGTCCCTTGTTCCGCGCCGTCATCGCTGCTAAAAGCCCCGAAGCGTTTACCGCCACAATCCTGTTGGTCTTTTTGGGAACGGCGTGGGCAACACAAATGGCGGGGCTGTCCATTTCTTTGGGGGCGTTCCTCGGCGGCATGCTGATCGCTGAAACGGAATTCGGACACGAAGTCGAAGCGGAAATCTCGTCTTTCAGCTCCTTGCTGCTCGGCGTTTTCTTCCTGTCCGTCGGCATGATGATTGACGTCCATTACGCCCTTACCCACATTCCTCAAATTTTGCTGCTGACCGTCGTCGTGATGGCTGCCAAAATCGTTATCATTTATTTCCTTGAAATGCGCTTCGGTCTGAAAAAATACGGCGCCGTTTCTTCTGCCGTCGTGTTGTGTCAGGCAGGCGAATTCGGTTTCGTCATCTTTAATATGGCGGCGCAAAGCTTTAACTTGTTAAGCAAATCAACTTCCAGCCAGCTTCAGATCGTTATCGCTCTGTCCATGGCTTTGACGCCGTTCGTGTTCTCTTTCGTAACGAAACGTTTGGATGCCGCGGCAGAACAGGAAGAACCCGCCGCCGCTGAACAGGAATTTGACGAAGACGACGAAATCCCCACAAATCATGTCTTGTTGATCGGATACGGTCGCGTCGGTCAGACAACCGCCAGAATGTTGTCCAGAAACAATATTCCTTTCTTGGTCTTGGATGCGGATTTCCATCGTATCGAAGAAGCAAAAAGCAATAACCGCAAATGCATTTTCGGAAACGCCACAAACCCGAAAATTCTCAGCATTGCAAACATTTCTCAGGCACGCGCCGTCGTTATAGCCATCAGCGGATATCAAACGGCATGCAATATTTTGTCCGCCGCACGGCTGATTTCCAAAGACGTACCGATTTATGTCCGTTGCGACGACCCGTCAAAGTGGGCTGAGCTGACTCAGTTGGGGGCAACAGGCTCAATTGCCGAAACTTTGGAATGCGGCATTCGTTTGGGGGCTTCGGTCGTTATTGCTTTGGGCGGAGACGAACAAAAAATCCGTGATGCCGCTTCCGTTATGCGTCAGGAAAACGTGTTTAACACGGCGTTACCGCCGACCTGATGCGTGCGCGGGAATTACAAATATAAAGCTTTATTTCGGTTTTTGTTACTGGCGTTTTGACAGGGGAACGGGTTCCTGCGGCGATACTTTGCGGGGATTGATGTTCGTTGCACCGCCGAGTTCGCGGATACGCTCATGAATGACGGTCAGCCACGGGTCGTTTGCCGACAGCAGTTGTTCCAAGTATCGCCACATCGCCAAAGCCTTGTACGGTTCGTCGTTTTGAAGACGCGCCAAACCTAAAAAGTAGATGGCTTTCGGGTCATCGGGGCGGTATCTTAAAACGTTTTCAAAAGCTTTTTGAGCTTCACCGCTGATTCTGCCGTTATTGGCTTGTATCAGCGTTTCCGCCAAGGCGTGCCAGTTTTTAATGTCTTCGGGAACGCCCCATTCTATGGCGTTTCTGAACGCCGTTGATGCTTCTTTATAGCGTCCGGCGGCACGATACGTTCTGCCCAATTCTTCCCATACGGGACCGTCGTCGGGCGTTTGTTCCAAATATCTTTCCAAACGGCGGAGCTTTGCCATGTTCTTGACGGACGTTTCGGCGGAAAATAAATCGCGTTCTTTTAAAGGGTAATCTCGCAGCTCAGGCGTTCCGAGCTTTCCGTAGACGAAGGGAACTCCCGCCGTGAAAAGCAGGCAGACAAAAATAATGTAAAAGTATTTGACATACTTTTTTATGTTATGCCCCTTATTTAAGGGCAAAATAGGCAAAATAAACAGATTTAAAGCGCCGATCGTTAAAAACAGGACGAGAATCAAAAATAAAATCATGACTCACCGTCCTTTGCCTTGGGCGCGCGAAACGGTTTTGAACGGCGGAAAATATAAAACAAAACGGCGGCAAAAAAGAAAACGTTTAAAAAGACGATAAACCTGTATTCATTATCTTCGCTTTTGTCCGGAGAAGGGGCGTCCAGCGTGACGACGTCGCCGTAATTCGATAAGACCAGATTGATAACCAATTCCTGCGGTTTTCCGTCGGTCAGATGTTTTCTGATGAACAGGCGCAAGTCTTTTGCGATTTCGTCTTTGGCGACTTCGATGTTCGGATCCGAACATACCGAACAATGCAAGGTATCGGCGATTTCGAGGGCTTCCGTTTCGACGGAAGCTTCGTCGTCTGCCGAAACGGGGCTTGCCCAAAGCAAAAGAGCGAAGAAAAGAAACATTATTTTACTTATTTTCATGGGCGGCCAATCCTTGCAAGAGGGGGCGTATTTTGTTTTTAAAGAATTGTTCGTCAATTCTGCCTTTAATGCGATAGGCGATTTTGCCTTTGCCGTCGCTTAAAAAGACGGCGGGCAATCCGGGAGCGTTCATGGCTTTGCTCCAAGCCATATCGGCATCCAGAAACGTTTTTTGGAAAGCTTTTCCTTTGTTTTTAAACAATTCTTGAATTTTTTCGGGCGTATCGCGCACGGCGATGCCGATGATCGGCGGCGCATCGGGCAAGCGCGATATCTTTAGCAGGTCTTCGTATTCTTCCAAACATGGCGGACACCAAGAGCCGAAGAAAACAATCAAAGCGGGACGGTTCGGAAAATCCGCACTTGAAGCTTTTTGTTGCGGCGCTTCAAGCTTTTTTAAAGCGGCGTCGGGCATACGGAAATCCCGTTTCAAAATGACGGGAGCGTTCATTGAAAAATCCAGCCTGACGACGTACATCATACGGACGGCTGCCGCAGAAATCAAAGCGATCAGGAGAACCTTGAAAAAGCTTTTCATGCGGTCTTTCTCCTTCTCCACGCCAACAACAGCAACAGGATTCCGAATTCAATAAAGAAAAGGGCGTTTCTGACGTACACCAAAGCGGGATAATTTTTTACTCTTACGGTAACGGATTTTTCTTCGATTTGTTTAACGCGCAGGATTTGAGTTGTTTTCAGATTGAAATAGACGGCTTTAAAAGACAAAGGATCCGTTTGCCAACTGAAATCGTTTTTCCCCGATGTCAGAGCGGGCAGGGTTTCGTTTTTATTTTCAACGTGTAGCAAAAATCTGGCGGCGGCGGAGACGTTTTTGGGCGTCAGCGTTTCCAGCGAGATTTTAAAATCGGCGGTTTCGACCGATTTTCCGGGCGCCAATGTCGCGACAATTTCGGAACTTTGCAGCGCGGCGGTCGACAAAGAGAAGGATAAAGTCAGCAATCCCAATCCGCAAAAAAAGAATCCCCAAGATTGAGCGGAAATGTTTTTGATTTTTGCAAAGACATCGCCGAACGTCTGCGGCAACGGTCTGATGCCGAAGTTCAACGCATCAAGGATGGACCAGAACAAAATCAGGGCGGGCAGCGACCATAACAACACATCAAAGTTTCCGTTGCCGGCGTACAAATAAAACAAAGCGGCGACTGCGGTAACGAACCAAAAGACGGCTGCGGTGGCTTTTTTAGGGACGACCCATCCCGAAATGACGGATTTTCTGCGAAACGCCAAAGCAAGGAACGCCGAAAACAAAATGAAGTTATATCGCATCATGTTTTCCAACAAATCCGGCAACAGCCGCATGGGCGGATCCGGTTCGAACAGGAACAGCAAGGCGGCAAAGGACAAAAATCCGATGCCTGCGCCGGGGATCAGACATGAAACGGCGGACAAACCGATGAAGCTTTCTCTGGAAAAGAAAGAAAATCCCGTATCTTCGTCTTGTTTTCGGCGTAAAGAAGACGAAAAGAACAAAAAGAAACAGGTTATTCCCAAAGTGGCGCAAGAAGCGATAACGGGGTTCGGGAAATAAGGTTCATCGGATTTTAATTCAAGCAAACCGTATTCGGCGGCAAAGAATTCTGCGGAGAACAGCGCCAGCGCGCAAACGGAAGTAAAGATTGTCCATCCCGCGAAAGTTCTGGAGGTTTGGTTAATGTACAAAAACAGGATTTGAGCGGTCAACAGGAACAGGACGGACAGTTGCAAAGCGGAAGAAGGGCTCCACAGCCACAATTCGTTGTCTTCGGCGACATAGAATCTGGTTGATAATTCCAATCCTACGGAAAAGATCAGGAACATCAACGCCGTCAGGCTTTCGAGCAAAGCGGGATAAGCGAAATGCCAACCTTTTGAATACATGCTGACGGTTTTGGCAAAAGTGGCGGTCAGTAAAGCATAGGCGGAGAAAGAAGCAAGGATTTTTAATGTCTTATAAGGTCTCAGCCATGCGGGCGGCAATCCCAAACCTTCCAAGGGAGGATCGCTGATTCTTGCAAACGGATTAGCCGTTGAAATCATCAATACCAGCAACATGAACAGCAACGCGCTGATAAAGAAAAGGTAACGCCCTCTTTCCTGATAAGTTGACAAGTCTTTTGCGTTAAAGAGCAGAAGCGAAACAGCCGAAAGCATCAGGATATAAACAAAGAATACGCCTTCTCTGGAAGCAAAACATGCCGTTAAAGCATAATAAGGGGATGTTTCGGATGAAAAGTTTTCAAAGACGACGGCGACGGAGAAATCGTTTGCGACGTATCGGGACATCAGGATTCCGAAAGAAAAAGCCAGCAATGAAGCGGCAAAGCACGCGCCGCGATATCCCAAGCGTATGGCGACGGCGGATCCTTTTGACCACAGTGTCGGCGAAAGGATCAACGCTTCCAGCCCGATGGCGGCGGTTGCGAACAAAAGGATATAATGGGCAGTTTCCGTCCACATGAACTCGTTTCCCCGAAATTCGAAAAATCCTTAACTTTACAAGGTAAAAAAGAATGCGCTTTTTTGCAAGGGACAAAAGAGCGCTTTTCTTTTGCGCAAGAGTATGATAACCTTCAATAAAACAAAAGTTTGGCAGGGAAAACTTTTTTATGGAAACAGAGAACGACATCATCCAAAATTTTTCATCGTTGCAAGCAGGGGACGAAGGTATCATTGCGGGTTATGCTTCGGCGCAACCGGAATATCGCAAAAAACTGCTGGCGATGGGCATGACGCCGGGGACGCCTTTTCGCGTTGTCCGTGTTGCGCCGTTGGGCGATCCCGTTGAAATTTCCGTGCGCGGTTACGCGGTTTCCCTGCGTCGGCGCGAAGCGGCCGTCATTACCGTCACGGCGGTAAAAAGAAAGTAAGTTCGGACGAAAAAATACATGGATACACCCTATCGGAAAATAGCTTTGGTCGGCAATCCCAATTGCGGAAAAACGACAATTTTTAACGCATTGACGGGGTCTCACCAATATGTCGGGAATTGGCCGGGCGTAACGGTGGAAAAGAAATCCGGATTTTTCGAACAAAGCGGAAAGACGGTGGAAGTCGTCGATTTACCGGGCGTGTATTCTTTAAGCGTTTTGGAAGGTTCTTCCGAAGACGAACGGGTAACGCGCAATTTTTTGCTGTATGAAAAACCCGATTGCGTCGTCAACATTATTGATGCATCGAATTTGGAACGCAATCTGTACATAACGCTCCAGCTTATGGAAATGCAGCTTCCCCTCATTTTGGTTTTAAACATGATGGACGCGGCGGCGGACAACAAAATGAAAATTGACGTTTTAGGACTGGCGCAGTCTTTAAACGTACCCGTGATTCCGATGATTGCGTCCAGATCAAAGGGCATTCAAGAGCTTAAAGACCAGATTATTCATGCAGATTTTCATGCGGACGGGAATTTTGTTATTCCGTACCCCGCACCGATTGAAGAAGCTGTTCGCAAAATTACGCCGTATCTTTCGAAAAAATCGGAACGCGAAGGATGGCCGGTACGCTGGCTTGCGGTTCATCTGCTGGACGGCGATACGGATGCCCGCTTTTTTGAAAGCGCCGCCGACGTTGCCGAAGTTAAAAAGCTGAAAGCTTCTTTTCCTGCCGAATACGGCGAAGATCCCGACACGCTGATCGCGGACGGCCGCTATGAAATTATCGGAGATTTGGCAAAACGGCTGATTACGCATGCCGGCAGAGTGTCTCAGACGGTTACGGAAATGATTGACCGTGTCGCTTTGGGAAAATGGACGGGCATTCCTGTTTTCCTGTTGATGATGTACGTAATGTTTTTGTGGACGATTTCGGGCGGAGATTTGCTGATTGATCCGATTTCGGCATGGGGCGACAAATATTTGGTTGCGGGATCAGCGGAATGGCTGAAATCGGAACATGCACCGGATTGGGTGATTTCGTTTCTGTCCGAAGGCGTCGGGCGCGGTCTGAGTACGGTGGCGACGTTTATTCCGCCGATAGGATTGCTGTTTTTGTTTTTGTCGTTTTTGGAAGATTCGGGATACATGGCACGCGGTGCGTTCGTGATGGACAAACTGATGCGCCGTTTCGGATTGCCGGGGACGGCGTTCGTTCCGATGATTGTGGCGTTCGGATGCACGGTGCCCGCCGTAATGGGGTCAAGGACGCTGTCGTCTTTCAGAGACAGGCTGGTTACTTTGGTAATGACGCCCTTTATGTCTTGCGGGGCGCGATTGCCGGTTTATGCTTTGTTTGCGGCGGCATTTTTTCCAGAAAACGGCGGAAATATCGTTTTTATGTTGTATCTGACGGGAATTTTTATCGCGGTTTGTTCGGGGCTGATTATGAAAAGCACGATTCTGAAGGGGAATCCCGTGCCGTTGATTTTGGAAATGCCGCCGTATCATTTGCCGACGCTGAAAAATATCCTGTTGCTGACGTGGGACAGGCTGAAAGGTTTTATTATCAGAGCGGGAACCGTGATTATTCCGTTGGTTGTCGTTTTAAACGTTTTAAATACGGTGGATTTTCACGGACGCTATATTCCCGATACGCCCGAAAATTCCGTATTGTCATCAATAGGAAAAGCCGTCGTGCCGGTTTTCAAGCCTTTGGGAATAACGCAGGAAAACTGGCCTGCCGCCGTCGGGCTGATGTCGGGCGTGATGGCAAAAGAAGCCGTGATCGGGTCTTTGGACGCGTTATACGGCACGTTGTCAAATGCGACGGATGCCGCGACGAGGCTGACGGAATTCTTTGACGGAAAAATCGGCGCTTTTGCTTATTTGCTGTTCGTTTTGACGTATATGCCCTGTTTCGCGGCAATGGGAGCTATTTTTAAAGAATTCGGGTGGAAATGGGTCGGCTTTACGGCTCTGTGGACAACGGGACAGGCATTCGCTTTGTCGACTTTGTTTTACCAGTCTGCTACAATAAACAGACATCCCGAAACATCGCTTTGCATGATTGCCGCGGTCTTGTGTTTGGAAGCGGTCGCTTATGCGGGGCTTTATTTTTTCGGGAAAAGGAGGCGCCGTGATTCTCTCTGAACTGAAAGAATACTTAAAACAACACGAACAGGTTTCTTTGCGCGATGTCGCAATTCATTTCAATCTGTCGGAAACGGCGGCACAAGCCATGCTGGAACATTGGGAACGCAAAGGAAAGCTTAAAAAACTGGACAATGCGTCCTGTGCAAACGTTTGCGGGCACGAATGTTCGTCTTGTCCGATGCAGTGTTCCATGATTTACAGATGGACGGAAACGCCCGAAAGTTAGTTCTTTTAATTAAAAAGAATTTCCTTTGACGGATATTTTATAGCCGCTGTTTCCTTCTGCCAGACCGTTTGCAAACGCAAAAGACGTCGGCTTGACGGAATAGATGCGGTAAAGGATTTCACCCTGTTCGACGGTATCGCCGACTTTTTTAAACAAATCAATGCCGGCGCCTTTTTCTGCCGGAGCCCCTGCCGTCATTGCGATACGGTTCAATACGGCACCGTCGATTTCCTCCACAACGCCCGAAGCGTCGGCAGTAATGTCGCGCGTCAGCTGACCCAAAGGCGGCGGCGTTAGTTTTCCCTGCGCATGGACAAGCTGGCTCATGACTTCGAGAGCTCTGCCCGAATCCAAGATTTCGCGGGCTTTGTAATATCCCTGTCCGCCGCGCAGCTGAGGATCGAATTCCAAAACGCGTCCCGCGATAAACAAGGATTTTTCCCGCAAATCCTGCGGAGCGTCTTCACGGCAACGCAATACTTTCATGACGTCTCTTGCTTCCAGCACGGGACCGATGCCGCATCCGACGGGTTCGGTGCCGTCCGTAACGACGACGTCAATCGTCATTGAAAGCATGTCGCCGACGTATTCAAAAAGTTTGCGCAAGCTCATGGCTTCGCTCATATTTCTGATTTTTGCGGTTTTTCCGACGGGAATGTCGATCAGCAAATGCGTAACGCCCATGGCGATTTTATTTGCCAGAATGGAAGCGACGATTTGTTGGGGCGTGCTGATGCCCAAAGCGCGTTCAAGGCTGAGCAACAAGTCTTCGGTAGCCGACAAAGCAAATCTGCCTCCGTCCAAGACCAAGCATCCGCCTCTTTCCTGAACGACGCGTTCCATTTCTTCGGGAGCCATTTCGACTTTTGCCAATACTTCCATGGCGTCGGCGGCGCCCGAACACGACGTAACGCCTCTGGTCATGGTTCCCGGCATGCACAATCCGTAAGCAATGGCGATCGGAGCAACAATCATGGACGTTCTGTTTGCCGGAATGCCGCCGATGCAATGTTCGTCAACGACCAGATTCAACCCCCAATCGATGGGTTTTCTGTATTCGATCAAGGCTTCCGTCATGGACAAGACTTCTTGCGGCGACATAAAGCTTGCGTTCGAGACCAGAAAAGACGCCAATTCGATGGGCGTATAACGAAACGCCGCGACGTCTGCGATAATGGCGCGGTATTCGTTGGCGCTGAGGATACCGCCGTTAATTTTTCTGCGCACGGAATCGATGCTTGCTGGGGGCGGTGCCGGAGACAGGGCAATTTCGGAACCTTCGGGCAGATTTATCAAATGAAACGCCTGTTCGCACAAACCGACTTCGTCCGTATTGACGATGGCATTGTCGTCGACGGCGTGGACGGTTGCGAACAAAGGCTGAAGGCCTCCGTGAATTTCGACGCGGTCGGCGCCGTTTAATTCGTCCAGATTGAAATCGACGCATCTTCTGTTAATGAAGGCGATGTTTTCTCTGCCGGTATCAATGGGGACGCGCCGTAACCGCAACATATTGCAATTCGATTCCGTAAGTGTTGATTTTGTTCAATTTAGCAAGAGGGCGTTTGAATTTCTATAAAAAATTACAAACCGTTTTGATAGGTTTCTTCGTCTGCCAAAGCCGCCAAAGACGCGCGCAATTCGGGGATTCCCGCTTTTGTTTCGGCGCTTGTCGGGAATAAAACGGGATAAGCGGCGGTGTGTTTTCCGACGACGGGTTCGACTTTGTTGATCATTTTATCCAAAGCGGCAGAAGAAATTTTATCGCACTTTGTCAAAACGACCTGATAAACGACGGCGGCTTTGTCCATCATTAGCATCATTTCTTCGTCGGATTTTTTAATGCCGTGCCTGCTGTCGATTAACAGACAGACGCGGCGCAGGGCTTGACGGCCTTTTAAATAGCCGTTAACCAGATTTTTCCAAGCATCTGTTTGTTCTTTCGGTGCTTTTGCAAAGCCGTAGCCCGGCATATCGACCAAGCGTAACATACCGCCCAAATCGAAAAAGTTCAGCATTTGCGTCCGCCCCGGCGTATTGGAAGTCCGAGCCAGCGTGTTTCGCCCTGTCAAAGCGTTAATCAGACTTGATTTTCCGACATTTGAGCATCCCGTGAATGCGATTTCGGGCTGTTTTCCCGGCGCGGGCAACAAAGAAAGGTCGGGGGCGCTGAGCATGAAAGTACATTCTTTTGCGAACAGCAACCGCCCGTTTTCGATTCTTTGAGCCTGTTTTTCCGACTCTTCCGTCGTGTTTGTCATCAAGCTTTTCCGTTGGCTTTTTTGCGTTTAAATTTCAAAGCATACTGCTGTGCGATGGACAGGATATTGCTCCACGTCCAGTAAATGACCAGCCCCGAAGCCAAATGACCCAACAGGAACATCATGACCCACGGCATGGCGGCCAGCATCATGTTTTGAGTTTTGTTCGGCGTTTTGGGATTCATCTGTTGTTGTATCCACATGGTCAACCCCATCAACACGGGCCATACGCCGATATTCAACGCGGCGGGGATCGGCCAGTTCAACAAACCGAACAACGTAAAGACCGATGTCGGGTCGGGGGCTGACAAGTCTTGAATCCATCCGTAGAAGGGGGCTTGGCGCAGTTCCAAAGAAAAGTACAATACCTTATACAATGAGAAAAATACGGGAATTTGAATTAACAGCGGCAAACATCCGGCTGCCGGATTGACTTTTTCTTTTTTGTACAGGTTCATTGTTTCTTCGCTCAGACGCATTCTGTCATCGGCGTATTTTTCCTGCAATTCTTCGATTTTGGGCTGAAGCTTTTTCATTTTAGCCATATTTTCGAAAGACTTGTTGGCGATCGGGAACATTGCCAGACGCAACAGGAATGCAAAGAACAATATAGCCAACCCCATATTTCCGAACAGGGAATAGAAATAGCTCAGGATAAAGAAGAAGGGTTTCGTCAGGAAATAATACCATCCGAAATCGATGGTCAGGTCGAAACGTTCGATGCCCAAAGTTTTTTCATAAGCGTCGATCAGCTTAACTTCCTTTGCGCCGGCGAACAAATGAGCCGACGTATGAACGGCACCGCCCGGAGCAACGACGACGGGAGGCATCAGATAATCGGCCTGATAATGTCTTCCGTTGGGTGTTTCGTTTTCGCTGAATTTAACAAAGACGTTTTGAGCCTGTTGGTCGAATGCCAGGACGGCCATCCAATATTTATCGGTAATTCCGGTCCATCCTCCGGTTGTTTTGAACGTGGCTTGTCCTTCTTTGGCGATTTTTTCATAATTCATTTCTTTTAAGGAACCGCCCAGATAGCCGACCATTCCTTCATGGACGGCGCCGCGTTGGACGGGGGGGACGTTTGTTCTGCCGACCAATCCGTAATTAAAGAGGGTTACGGGTTTTTTGCCGTAGTTTTCGACGCGGTCGGCGACTTTGAACATATAATTTTCGTCAACGGAAATTTGGCGGAAGAATTTCAAACCTTCGCCGTTGTCCCAAGTCAGAGTAATTTGTTTTTTATCGGTTAATTCTTTGTCATCGGTCTGCCAAACGGTTTCCGCGCCGGGCAAAGATATTCCGGGTTCGCTTGTTACCCATCCGAATTCGGCGAAATACGGGAATGCCGTTTCAACGGGAGCGAACAGAACGATGTTGGGGCTGTCTTTTGCCAAGGTTTCGCGATATTTTGTCAGTGACAAATTATCCAGTCTGGCACCTTTTAAACGGATTGATCCGCTTAAAGACGGTGTTTTCAAGGGGACGTGTGCAAATTTATCAACGGCTTCTTCGCGGGTCAGGATTTGCTGAGGGGCATAAGCTTCGGACGCTGCTTTTGCCGCGATAACGTTTTCGGCGTTTAAAGAAACGGGAGAATTTTGAGCCGGAGCCTGAGGCGCGGTTACGGCTGTTTTTCGGGGTGTTGTAACGGAAACATTTTTTCGCGGGAAGATCGTATCGGCAGCGAACAAAATAGCTGCGGACACGACGATGGCCAGAATCAGGTTGCGTTTTTCAAAGTTGTTTTGTTCCATGTTTCAGTTCTTTCCGTGTACAAGATTTACGGGACGGGGTCATCTCCCGAACCGCCCCAGGGATTGCAACGCAAGATTCTTTTCAGCGTCAGCCAAGTCCCTTTTAAGGCGCCGTATTTTTCCAAAGCCTCCAGCGCATAAGCCGAACACGTCGGACGGAAACGGCATTTCCCGGGTGTCAGACGGGACATATTATCCTGATAAAACAGAACAAGCCAGCGTAAAAATCGCGTCGGAGCATTAAGTTTTTTTGACGTCGGCTCAGACACGGTTTCGGCTTTGTTTTCGGCATTGTTCTCGGCAGATGTGTTTTTAAGGGGTTGCGTGCGCAATGCCATCAATCTTTCCGCCAGTTCGATTTCCTTTTGCGTCGGTTTGTCGTACGTTGCGCCGCCCAAAGCGAAAACGCCCAAAAAACCCAACAAAGCAAATCCTAAAAGGGCAAAAGCGGCTTTTTTTCTGGTAAAAGGGCTCAGAGTTTGTTTTTTCTTCGGCCTTGGCGGAGGGACGGGGTCGTAACCCGATCCGCCCCACGGGTTGCATCTGAGGACGCGTTTAAAGGTCAGCCACGAACCGTACAAAGCGCCGTGGACGCGCAAAGCTTCCAACCCGTAGGCTGAACAAGTCGGCGTATATCTGCAACATCCGGGGAACAGGGGGGAAATCAGTTTTCTGTAAATTTTAATGCCGATTGTCAGAATCAGGGCAAGCGGCGACATTTTTTTTTCAGAGTTTTCGGGGATGTTTTCAGTCGGCGACATTTTTAATGCAACGCAAAGCGTCTTGAAGTTCGTTGAACAGTTTTTGATACGGAGCGCCGGCGGTTTTAAATCGGGCGATGACGACATAATCGAATCCGTGAATTCCTTCGACGGGCAACAATTCGGCACACAAAGCGCGCAATCTTCGTTTAGCGCGGTTTCTGACGACGGCTTTTCCGATTTTTTTGCTGGCGGTATATCCGATTCGAATGGCGGGTTCAGGGTTGCTTTCGGTCGGGGTTTCGCGGCGAAGCGCCTGCAAAACAAGACCGGATCTTACTTCCTTTACGCCGTTTTTGGCGATTCGGAGAAAATCCGGCCTTTTTTTGATTTTTACAGGTTTGCTGAACATATTCCGCCTGTTTTTCGGCGGATATCAGCCTAACGTCAACCGCTTACGACCTTTGCGGCGACGGGCGTTCAGAACCCTGCGTCCGCCGACCGTTGCCATGCGGGTACGAAACCCGTGACGGCGGGTACGGACGATCTTGCTGGGTTGGTATGTACGTTTCATGGTACGGCTCCGTTTAAAATAGTCAAAATCGAGACCCTTTTGTACGCCGTTCGCGACACAGAGTCAAGGACGGAGTTTCTTTTTTTATCGCGAAACGGCGTTTTAAGAGGGAATGTTTTCTAAAGTTTGTTAAAAAAAGCGCAAACATCGGGCGCCACCGCGTGTTCCAACCCGAAATGTCCCGATACGGCGGATGTTCTGGTAACGGTTAATCCGGCTTCTTTAAACAGGCTTTCGGAAAAATCTCCGACGCAGGAAGAAAAGATTTCGTCATTTGTGCCTTCGGCGATTAAAACGGGGAACGGCGGAATGCGGATACCTTCCCGAATGCGTTCGGCGCCCGGGATTCCCGCGCCGATAACAGCCAATCCGCCCAAAGTTGATCCGGCGGTATCTTTGTGCAGCTCGGGGCGGAACAAAGCCATTTCAACGGCGGTTATGCCGCCTTGCGAAATGCCGCACAAAAAGCATTGAGACAGATTTAAATTCAGCTCTTTGGCTTGTTTTTTAAAAAACTTGTTAAGGATTCCTGCGGCGACGTGGGCTTCTTTAACGATTTGATTCAATCCTTCGCGAACGTTTTGAGGTGCCAAATAAGGCATAAAAGAATAGTAATGTCCTTCAAAAGGAGGCAGGTTCCACCACTGACGGATATGGGGATTTTTGGCTTCGGGGACTTCTTCGAGTCCGTCGGGGACAAAGACGGCGGCGTTTTTTACGCCTCTGGCAAGAGTTCTGGCGAATCCCATATTGGAGCGGGCATCGCCCTGATATCCGTGCAAAAGGAGAATCATTTTTTGAATGACGCCGTTTTTAGGCAGGACGGCAATCCCCGTCAGCGGGGCGGATTTAAAGATTTGTTCGTAAAACAACTCGTCTGAAAACATGGAAAAAAGACCGTGATGAAAAAAAATGAAATTATACTATTGCAAAATATGCGTCTTCGGTCTATAAGTCTTTTTGCTTCGGGCGAATAGCTCAGTTGGTAGAGCAGCTGACTCTTAATCAGCGGGTCCAGAGTTCGAGCCTCTGTTCGCCCACCATTCAAACCCTTGAAAAACCTCGCGTTTTCTCAAGGGTTTTTGTTTGTCGGAACGTCTGACTTTTAATGTCCGATATGCCGCTCTGACACACAAAGCGCTGCCGTAACGGGCATATGATCCGTTTGTTTAAAAAAAACCTTGACTTAGAGTCCGCTCTAAAAACTACCCTCAATAAAAATAGCGAAATAAAGAAGGGGGGTTAATGAACAGGCGTCGTTTTATTCAAAAGGCATTAAGCTTTTTAGGGGCAGCGGCGGGAAGCGCGATTCTTTTGAACAAAGCTCATTCTTTTCCGACATCGTCCCTGAAAACAGAACAAGAAAAGAAAGGCGGTCAAATGAAGATACTTGTTTTGACGGGCAGTCCGCGGCGGAACGGAAATTCCAATACGTTGGCGGATTATTTTATCAAAGGGGCTGAGGAAGCGGGACATCAAATCGAACGGTTTGATGCGGCGTTTAAAAATGTGCATCCCTGTATCGCATGTAACAAATGCGGCATGGACGGTTCTTGCGTATTCAAGGATGATTTTGAATTTGTTCGTGAACATATTGTTGATGCCGATGCCGTAGTTTTTGCAACGCCGATGTATTATTTCGGGATTTCTTCGCAATTAAAAGCCGTTATTGACTGTTTTTATGCGATTAACGGACGCATACACAGACCGAAAAAGTCCGTTTTACTGATGACGTACGCCAATACGGCGGCAAGTCAAGCCGTGCCGATAGAAAAGCATTATGAAGTTTTGCTGGATTATTTGGGATGGAAAGACGCGGGCAGGGTTATTGCTTCGGGCGTCTGGCCGGTCGGAGCGGTAGAAGGGACTTTGTATCCGCAAAAAGCTTATGAACTGGGCAAAAAAATCTAATCAAGGGAGAACCATTAAAATGAACAGACGTGATTTTTTAATGAATTCATTGGCTTTGTTTGCGATGACGGCGTTACCGAAACTGACGTTTGCGCAAAAGATCGCCGTTTCGGAAGAAGTTAAATCTAAAATTAATCCGTCAAACAAATTAGGATTCGGATTTATGCGGCTTCCTTTAAAAGATCCGCAAGATCAGACTTCGATAGATTATGAAACGCTGAACAAAATGGTTGATACGTTTTTGGAACGCGGCTTTACGTATTTTGATACGGCATGGATGTATATGGGCTACGAAAGCGAAATTGCCATTCGGGAATCATTGGTCAAGCGCCATCCGCGGGATAAATTTACGGTAGCCAGCAAACTTCCCGTCGGATATTTGCACAGTGCCGAAGAACAAGAGGAAATTTTTAATAAGCAGCTGGAAAAAACAGGGCTTGAGTATTTTGACTATTATTTAATTCACAACATCAATGCCAACACGATAGGCAATGTGCGAAAATACGACAGCTTTAAGTTTGTTTCCGACAAGAAAAAAGAAGGAAAGATTAAGCAGATAGGGTTTTCTTTCCATGATTCTCCGGAATTGTTGGAAGAAGTTTTAAAAGAGCATCCGGAAGTTGATTTCGTACAACTTCAAATTAATTACATAGATTGGGACAACGCAGGGATACAATCGCGCAGATGCTATGAAATTGCTCAAAAATACAACAAACCCGTTGTTGTGATGGAACCTGTCAAAGGCGGCAGTTTGGCTATGGTTCCGCCGTCGGTTGAACAGATTTTTAAACAGGCGAATCCCGAAATGTCGGTAGCGTCTTGGGCGATTCGCTATGCGGCGGGGTTGGAAGGCGTCATGATGGTTCTCAGCGGAATGAGCAACCAAGCTCAGTTGGAAGACAATACGTCATACATGCAGCATTTCAAGCCGTTGGATGATCAGGAAATGAAAGTCATTGAGCAAGCCGTAAAAGAATTGCACGCGTCCGTATCCATACCGTGCACGGCGTGCCGGTACTGTGTCGAATTTTGTCCGATGAAGATAGCGATTCCCGATTATTTTGCGCTGTATAATGCCGAAAAACAGGAACGTTCGGGAAAGCCGTTCAATGCACAGCAACTGTACTATGACAATTTGGTTAACGAACACGGCAGGGCTTCGGCGTGTATCGGATGCAAGATGTGCGAAAAACATTGTCCGCAGCATATAGAAATCAGCAAGTGGATGAAAGAAGTCGCCAAAACATTTGAAGCATGAAAGGAAATACAATGAAAAAATCCGGAAAGGCTGTTTTTTTTCTGGCGTGTTTTTTGTTTTTAACGGCGGGACGAGCGCCGGCACAAAATGTGAACGAAGAAGGAATAAAAAAACCTGAAATTTTAACGGTATATTATTCGTATTCTGGAAATACGCGAACGGTGGCAGAGGCGATACACTCTTACGTCGGAGGAGACATTTTTGAAATCAAGGCAAAAGGATCGTATCCTGCCGAATATCGTGCGATGGTAAATCAGGCAAAACAGGAAATTCAATCGGGGTATCGTCCGGAATTGATTTCTTTTGTTCCGGATATTTCCAAATACGAAGTGATTTTCATCGGGTCTCCGAACTGGTGGGGGACGATTACGCCTCAGCTCAGCAGTTTTTTGGAAAAATATGATTTGTCGGAAAAGAAAGTCATACCCTTTGTTACGCACGGCGGCGGCGGAGCTCAACGGACGTTTACCGATTTGGCTGTTCAATGTAAAGGGTGTAAAGTCGTTCAAAACGGATGGGCAGGATACGGCGGCGAAACGTCCGGTCTGACGGAATGGTTGGATACGACGGGGTACGACAAATAAAATCTGACGGCAAGGTCAAACGTCGCAAAGCTTAAAACACGGATTATTTTTGTGTTTTTATTGCCTTCGTCTTCGGCTTTGTCCGTTGAGCCCTCATTTTATCCATGGTATCGGCATTGGCGACGGCGGTTTTGATTTTTTTTTGCATTTCCTCAATCATTTTGTCGGGGGAATATTCGCAAGACGTATATTCTTTTTCCATTTTTCCCCGCAAAAACAACAGGACGCTTTTTCCTTCCATTTGAAAATCGCGGATGTAGTAGCCGTCATTTGTTTTGCGCAGGGCAAAAACCAAATCAATGCCTGTTTTTCCGCTGTTTTGAGGAGCTTCGGCCTGCATATCTTTTTGCAAAGCGTTTTCTTCCGTATTCCATGCGACGGTTGTTCTGACCAGAATATCTTTTCCTGAAGGGACGGATTTTCCTATTTTAAACGAAACGGAATCCAACGGTAACGGCGAAGAGGCATAGGTTACGACGAAATATTTTAAGAAAATGTCGGAATATTTTGCCTTTTGCTCGTCGGAAAACTCAATCCAGAACCGTCCCAAAGCCAGTCTGGACAATTCTTTGGAATTAAAGACGTTGTCCGCCAACCGAAGCGTTTTTGCAAAGCGTTGTTTCGTGTTTTTTTCCGAAAGAACTTTTAACAGCTCTTTCCCCCGCACGTCCAGCCATTCCTGAGGCGAAGGCTGTGCCGCTTGCAGGCACGGGGCAATCAATAAAAAGAACATCAAAAACAACGGGCGCAGACGCATTTTTATTTTCCTTTCGGATCAGAGCCTATAACAAAAATACCAGAAAACAAGAATCGCGGTACACTCTTTTTTATAATTCGGGTATATTAAGACGAATTTTTGGAAAATACGGGATTTTCAATGACGGACAAACGGAAATTTTTTTTGGCTTTTTTGCTGTTGTGTTTTTTGTGTCCGCGCGCATTTGCGGGGGCGGACATGGAACGCATCAAACGTTCGGGTGTTTTGCGTTGCGGCGTGCGCACGACGGCAAACGCGTATGCGTATCAGGATGAAAACAAAGAATGGCAGGGCATTGACATTGAAATATGTCGGGCGATAGCCACTGCCGTTATCGGACGAAGCGACGCCGTTGTTCCCGTTGCCGTCAATCACGAAGAAGGCTTTAAGCTTTTAAACGAAGGAAAAATCGACGTTTTAACGGCGGCAACGCCATGGACGTATAAAACGGATACGACGCAACAGGCCATGTTCCCCGCGGTATTTTATTATTCCGCACTGACGTTTTTAGGGCACTATAATCCCGAGGCGACGTCTATGAAAGATTATGCGGGCAAAAAGGTTTGCGTTGAACGGTCGTCTTTTTTGTTGCAGGAACTGGATTACTATAACAAAAAGTACGAGCTTGATTTAAATGTAATGAGTCTGCCTGATTTGGGACGGGCGAAAGAACTGCTGTACTTAAAACGTTGCGATTTGATTTTTGATCGTTTGGAAACATTTCATTCGGACTATTTCAAAAAAGCGCCGCCAAGCATAGATTTGGTCGTTTTGCCCGAAATCGTCAGGACTTATCCGACGGGAGCCTTTATTCGCAAAGGCGATGACGAATTTTATAAAACGGTGTTTTGGCTGTTCCATTCTTTGGTCAAAGCGGAAGCAAAAGGCATTTCGTCTCAGACGGTAGAGGATTACCAAAATACGCGTGACAGGGAAATCATCAACCTTGTCGGGGCGGATTCCACAATATCAAAAGGCTTGGGGCTGGATCCCGACTGGCTGAAACGGACAATTGCCGAACGGGGAAATTACGGAGAAATTTACCGCCGTGCTTTGGGGGACAAATCTCCGTTAAAAATCAGACGTTCCGCAAACCGCTTAAAAGAGCAGGGCGGGATGCTTGTTCCTTTGGAGTATAACGAATAAAATCCGAAAAAAGGGGGGCTTAATGCTGAAACATTTTTTATTTTTATCTGTGCTTTTTGCTCCGTTTCCGTCGTTTGCCGCCGATATTGCCGCCGTTTCGGACATTACGGCGGTTACCGTTTTCCCCGATCGCGCCAATGTCGAACGCAAGGCAAAGTTTGCGTTGCCCGCGGGAAAAAACACAATAGTTTTTGACAATCTTCCTTCGGGATTGATTACGGATTCCGTGCGCGTTTCGGGAAAAGGGCAAAAATCTTTTACGATAGGCTCTGTTGAAACAAAACATGTTTTTCAATCAAATCCTGCCGTTAAAGAAGAAGAAAAACTTCAAAACGAACTGACCCGTCTGAGGGATAAAAGGAAATATTTGGAAGCCGATATCAAAGCCGCCCAAACGGGAACGTCGTTTTTGGAAGCGTTAAGCCGATCGCCGGCAATGCCTTTGCCCGCCGCGAAATCTTCGGAAACCAAAAACGGAATGCAAACGCCCGCCCTTTGGAAACAAGGTTGGGAAACTTTGCAAAGCGGCATGAAAACGCTTAGCCGTGAAATCATTTCCAAACAAATCGAACTCAGGACGTTGGATTCCGAAATTTCGGCATTGCAACAAAAGCTGAATATGATTGCCACGGGGCGCAAAAGCTATAAACAAGTCCGCGTGAACGTCGAATCCGATTTTGCGGGCGAAGCGTTGCTGACGCTTCAGTATCAGATTTTCGGCGCGTCGTGGACGCCGTTGTATGAAGCCAGATTGGATTCCGATGCACAAAAAGTGTCGATTACTCAATTCGGCAACATATCGCAAAGAACGGGTGAAGATTGGAAAGATGTCGCATTGACGCTTTCAACCGCGGTGCCGACGGTTCAAATGACGCCGCCCGATTTATCGCCGAAGTGGCTGAGTCTGGTTCCCGAACATCCTGTTGTTCCGGCACGTTCCGGGCTTGTTCGCGCCCGTATGAAATCTGCCGCAATGTCTAATTTCGCCGCGACGGATTCTTTGGCGGTTATGGCGGAATCTGAGGAAGCGGCGGATTATGAAGCGGCGCAAACGGCGACGGCAAATGTCGAAGCCGGCGAGTTTTCAGGTGTCTTTGCCGTCAAAGGACGTTCAAACGTTCCTGCAGACGGTGCCGAATACCGCTTTACGATCGGCGATTACGTTTCCGATGCGCAAATCAGAGCTCAATCCGTCCCTTCAAAAGACCCGTCGGCATATTTAATCGCAACGACATCTTATAACGGCGAGCTTCCTCTGTTACCGGGGGCGATGTCGCTTTATCGCGACGGCGCGTTTATAGGCGTTTCGCAAATGGAACTGTTGCGCCCGAACGAAAAGCTTCATCTGTCTTTCGGTCAGGATGACAAAATCCGCGTTAAATTTACCGTTCTGGGCGGCGAAAAAACGCAGGGAGGCATGATCGCCAAAGAAACAAAGATAGATTCTTTGGAACGCACGGAAATTCAAAACCTGCACGGTCGCCCCATTTCGATTGCCGTTTACGAACTTTTGCCCGTTTCGAAAGATGCGGACATAACGGTTTCGATCATCAAAGACAAAACAACGAAAGGATACGTTAAAGATTCCGATAACAAAGTCGGAACGCTGAAATGGGAAAGCGTTTATGCTCCCAAAGAGAAAAAGACCATAGATTTCGGTTATTCGGTCTCGTATCCGAAAGATGCGATTTTAAACGGAATGTAACAATATAACAATTTAACGCATCGAAAAAAAAAGCCCGCGTAAAAAGCGGGCTTTTTTTAACACAGCCAGACCGTTGCGGCATCTGCAAAGGCCAGAGTTACGTTTTGTTCGTTTGCTTTAAAAGAAAATTCGTTTTTATCTTCGTCAAAGCGGATGTTTTTAAGAAGATCCCCCGTTTTTATGCCGAGATCTTCCAAACGGTTGCACAAATCTGCCGAACCGCTTAAACGGCAGATTTTTCCGCTTTTTTCGTTCCAAAGTGTCATGGGGCGCGGCAAAGTTTGGGGTTTGTCCAACGCATTAAGCAATCCGTTCATCCATTCTTCTTTGGCGATACGGGCTTCGTAGAGAAAATCAATCATGTTAAAGAATCTGCTTGCGGCTTTTCCCTCAAGGTAATGCTCAGTCAGACAAGCGATTTCTTCGGCTTTTTCGGGGTCAATGTTCAGGATGCCGCAAAAAAAGTTTGTCAAAGCGTCATGTTTGATTAAGACTTTCCATCCGATTTCGCGACCTTTCGGCGTTAAAAAAACATCGCCGTAAGCGGCATGGGAAACCAACCCCGCTTCTTCCATCTTTTTAACGCCTGTGGCGACGGTTCCTTTTGTCAGGGCAAGTTTGTCCGCCAATGCCGTTACGGTCAGACGTTTTCCTGCCGATTCCAGTTGGAACAAAGCTTCCAGATAATCTTCAATTCTGGAGGATACGGGCATAAGGATTATTCCTTTCGTGCTAAGCTCGCAGCGGCATTTGCGAACAGAGAAGGCTGAGGATTTTTATCAATCAAATCGGCGACGGCACGGTCATTCAAGCCCGTCATCGAATGAAAAGCCTTGAGGTATTCTGGTTTTCGGGCGGCGATTTCCGGAAAATTTTTTAATGCGAATAGTTTGATTTCGCGTTGTTTTAACACATTTGCCGAAGCATGTTTTGCATCATTCGGTTCCAGCTCCACATAATACGCGTTCGGCATATATTCGACCCAAAAGCCGAAAGTCGTTCCCGACATATCCGTAACGGCGGGCAACCCCAGCCCTGTTACGTAAAAGGAAGAGGCTGCCAAAGCGTGTTCGGTTCCCGTCAGATTGAAAATTTTGCGTTGCATTCTTCGTTTTAGGGGGACTTTTACGGTTTTATAGCCTGTTTTTTGCAATGTGATTTCCGTCCACCAAGAACGTTCGATTTCGCCGTAAAAGGGTGTTTCGCCCAAACGTTTGTCACCGTCATAAACCCAAGCCGTCACATTTGAATCAATAAAGACGGTTTGCGGTTTTGTGTCCATCTTCAAAGAAGAACAACCGCACAGGCAAAACAGGGAAAAAAAGAAGAAAAAGCGTTTCATTTTTATCAATCCGTCAAAATTTTAACGGTAATTTTCCCGACGGTTTCTTCGGGAGGCGTTTCGAAATCCAAGTCTGTCGCCAAAAGAAGCTCTTGAGATCCGTTTCCGTCGCCGGCTTCCGTGTACAGGACGGGAAGGAAGAGAATATTTCTGTTTTTTTCCAAGGTGAAGCGTCGAATTCTGAAGGGGATGTCTTCCATATAAGCTTCCTGACCGTTTTTATCAAAGAAGCGCAAACGTACCTTATATGACGAAGCGTTGGCAATGCGGCGTTCTTTCCAATCGGATCGCGTAAAGACCTTAAAGATTTTATAAGGGGCGGTATCAAACATAAAGCCGATATCGGTTTTTCCCGCTTTGATAAATATATTGTCGTGACCGGCCGCCTTATCCGGAGTACAGCTGATGTTTTTAATTTTTGCGTTATATTTGCAGGTTTCGGAAAGGGTATCTTCTTCTTGTTCTTCGGCGAACTGAGATAAAATTTCGGATGCTCTGGTCACGAAGTTGCGTTTATATGCTTTTTCGTCAAAGCTCAGGCGAATGTAGTATCTGTAAGTTTTTTCGTTGATTTTGTTCGTGCGACTGAGTGAAACGCGCAGGAACGACAAAGGATAGTTCCAGCGCAACAATGCCGCGACGGCATCGTCTGCGGACGCGTTTCTGCGTAACCTGACGGCCTTTGCACGGGGAAGAATTTCTTCAAAATCCCTGTGTCCGTCGGTTTTCGGAGCGGCGGGCTTAAAGGAAACGAGTTCGTTTTGTTTGACGGGGGTTAAAGAAAACGTTTCGCTTTTCTTTTCGCCGCCCTTAAGGTTCAGGGAACGGCGTTCGTATTCGAAGCCGTCTTTTTCGACGGCGACGGACACCAATCCCGCATCGACCTGAAAATCACGAACGGGTGTCGTGCCGATTTTTTCTCCGTCGACATAGGCGGTTGCTCCGTCGGGAAAAGAATAGATCGACAGACTTGCCGGCTTTATGATCAAATCGAACAGGAACGACTTGCTGTCGTTTTTGTCGGCGCTTAAATAATGAACGGTTTCTTCCGTTTCGGGATGGCGCAGGGACAGCTTAATTTTTTCTCCGGCGGGTATTTTCGTTTTGACGGGCGTTAAGCCGATTCTGCGTCCGTTCAGGCGGACTTCGGCTTGTTCGGGACGGGTATTGATATCAATGTCGGCAAAGGCTCTTTTTAAAGTCTTTGAAACTTTGACGGTTTTCCCCGGCACAATGATGACGGTTTCTTCAACGGCGTCGTACAGGGGGTGTTCCAACCTTAAATCGTGGCGTCCCGTTTTCAGGGCGCCGATCAGACGCAAAGGCGTTTGTCCGAAACGTTCCCCGTCGATATAAACGTCGGCGCCGTCAACGGGCTTTGTTTCGATTTCCAAAGTCCCTTTGGCGGAATCGCGGGACGAACCGACGACGGAAAGCTCTTTTTTGGCTTGTTTCGGGATTTCGGCCAACCGTTTTTTTTCGGCTTTAATGGCGTCTTTTGAAAAGCGGTAAAGAACCCATACGGTTATTTTTCCGTCTTTTTCTTCGGAAAACTGGTCGATTTGTTCAAAATCGTTAAAGCGAACCAAAGCGCTTTCTTCGACAAAGCGTTCCGTCAATCTGGCTTCGGTTTCCGTTTGGTAAGTTTCGGCGTTCATCTGCATGGCGACGCCGAAATTCATTTTCAATGCCTGTTCATAGGCGTTTCGCGTTGCGGCGTCAAAGGCGTCCGTTTCGTCTTTTGCGGATCCTCTTCCGACATAGAATTTGTATTCGGAAGTTTCTTTGGGAAAAGAGCTCACCCATTCGGGAGCGGATTTTGCCAAAGCGGCATTGACCGCGCACAGGGCAAACAGGATGAAAAAGACAAACGAACGCACGATGACGGTTTCCAAAAATCAGGGAAAATTAAGGTTGTTGAGCGTTTACCAGCTGATCCCAGTGAGCGTCAACCTGTTTTTTGAAGTCTTGGGGCAGCTTGCCTCTTCCGTTTGCGCGGTCGATGGCGGCTTTGATGGCTTCGTTCAAGGTTTTTTCGTCAATGGAAACCTGAGCATAAACGCGGTAAATAACCATTTCCTGACCGTTGTCGTCCAAGGTAACGACTTTTTCCCAATAACGGGCGGTCGGACGGATGCCCGAAGCGGTTAATTTCGTTGCTTCGCCGGCGATGTACTTTGTTTGAGTGGAATCCAAATCGGTGCCGTATTCGGCGTTTTGGAAGACGGCGTTAAACTGGTTTTCGATGGTTGCGGCGATATCGCGTTTCGCGTTGCTTTCCGCAATACGGTATCCGGCTTCGGGACGGGCGTTGGCTTTCAGCGTAGCCATGCCGAGCAGATAGACTTTACCGTCTTTGGTAACGAAGGTTTCGGATTCTTTGACCCATTCGGGACGCGAAGACAAATCGTCGCTGCGGGCAATGACTTTGTCGCCGAACGTGCTTGCGCAGGCGGATAACCCCAGAACCGTCAGAACGGATAAAAAGGCAAATTTAAAAGATTTCATGGCAGAACCCCATAACTGTTTTAAGGATGGCGAATTATACCTCAATGCGTTTTTTATTTCAAACGTCGACCTGAAAAAAAACGCCCCTGCAACGGGGCGTTTTGCGATAACCGAAGCATCAGGCGGCGAATTTGACGCGTTCCAACAGCCCTTCGGAAATTTGCAGGTTGATGTTAATAAGCGTATCAATTGCCGCATGAGCCGTATTTGTGCCGATTTCGAATGTTTTTTTGATGGAAAAATCGGCAAGCCTGATCAGATTGTCTTTAATTTCCTTTGCCAGAGGATGGGTTTTGGCGCTGACCAAAGTTTTAATGCCCGTCCACAGCTCCATATTATTGTTTAAAGCTTCGACCAGCCGGCTTTTGTCGTTTTTGTCTTTGGCTTCCGCCAGCATAAGGGCGGCACGCAACAAAGCCAAAGCGTCTTCTTCCGTTCCGGACAGACATTTGCTTTCCAGGAACCCTTCTGCGATTTGCATATTGATGTTGATAAAGCCCGACAATGTTTCTTCGGAAATGTCGGGACCGCATTTAAAAGTTTTTTCGCTGACGTAATCAGCCAGCTTTGCGATGTTTCCGGTGATATCGGGAGCAACGCCCAGATGTTTCGTTTCCGCCAGAGTTTTTAAAGCGATCCACAAATGCAGATTTGTGTCCAAAGCTTCGATCAGGGCGTTTTTGTCGTTGTTTTTTGCGGCGTCTGCCAAACGCTGAGCCGTTTGAATGAGAACTGCGGCATTTTCTTTGACGGGGGGGCAACCTGATGCTTTCCATCAGTCCGCGCGCGATTTGCAGGTTCATGTTTTCCAAAGTATCCAGTGTTTTATCGGAAGCTTCGCAACCTTCGGACACTGTTTTTGAAACGACGAACTTTGCCAGTTTCAACAAATTTTCTTTGGTTTGTGCGGGCAGGGGATGGTCTTTTTTTTCCATCAGCGTTTGGATGGCCGTCCACAGCTGCAGGTTTTCGTCCAAAGCGACGGTTAATGCGGCGGCGTCATTTTGCTTTCTTGCGCGCGAGATGTTTGTTGCGGCGCGAACCAAAGCAAAGGCGTCTTCTTCCGTCGTGGACGGTGCCGGATACAGTTCGTTTATCATGTTTCGGTCTCCTCGAATTCAGAAATGAAAGGGATGCTTCAAAGCCCGCAATAAGGGAGGAGGAGAAAGAAAGGAGGGGCTTTGAAGCAAAAGGTTTAGAACGGGCTGACGATATCCAAAATCTGACGTCCGTAGCGCGGCTGTTGAACGTCGCTGATGGTTCCCTTGCCGCCGTATGCGACTCTCAGCTCGGCAATTTTATCCGACTTGATGGTGTTCAGCGTTGAAATGTCTTCGCGGCGGATGATGCCGGTCATGTGCAGCTGGCGCATTTCGTAATTGACCCGGACTTCCTGCTTTCCGGAAATGACCAGATTCCCGTTGGGCAAGACCTGAGTAACGATGGCAGCCATCGTAACGTCGATTTTTTCGTTTCTGTCAATGGAACCGTCGCCCGTAATTTCGCGGTTCGAAGTGATGTTGAACAGATTTGACACGTCGACGCCCGTAGGCAAAATTTTCTCGGCATATTTTTCTAATCCTGCCAAAGCCCCGATACTGACGGAATCTTTGTCGTTATCGCGGATTTGTTCGGATTTGTTTTCCAACAAAGCTTTGTCGGCAACGACGACGCGAACGGTCAAAATATCGCCGACCTGCGACGCGCGTTGGTCTTTAAAGAAGCCTTTTGATCCCGGACGCCACAGCGAATTGGCGTTGACGTACGGAGTTTGCGGATCGGGCATGGGCATGTCGACCGGCTTATAGTCTTTTTGTTTGACGGGATTTTCTATTTTGCTGAATTCGGGTGCTTTTCCCACGTCGGCCAGCCTGCTGAAATAGGCGCAGCCCGACGCTGACAGCGCAAACGCGCCGATAAGCCCGAATCTGACGGCTTTAAAAAGAATGTGTTTTTTCATGTTCTCCTCCCTTTAATCTTGAACATTCAAGGCGATACGGTAACGGTTTCGGGACCGGTTACGATGCCTTGGACGACAGACTTGCTCTGCATGTTTTGGACACGGACGGTGTCTCCCAAACCGCCGTTTTCCAGAGCTTTTCCTTGTGCGCTGAGCATAATTCCCCCCTTTGTAAAGCCGATGGTGACAAATTTTCCTTTTGCGACCATGACCTGCGTGCGCACGTCATCGGGGGTAACGGTTGTGCCGGCACGTATGCCGCGTTTGACTTCTTTTCCGATCAGGTCTTCGATTTTTGCGACGACTTCGGTGGCGCGCAAAGAGTCTTCCCTGACGGATTTCAGCATGACGTCGTTTTCGGTAATGACCTGTCCTGCCGTCAGAGTCCGTTTGGCGACGGGGACTTTGACATAGGGGATGGCTTTTCCGCTTAATTCCGCTGTTCCGAAAGTCTTTCCGTCATAAATGACTTCCGCCGTTCCGGAAACAAGATATGTGTCCGGAGCATAGGATGTGTCGGAAATTTTGATTTCATACGCGGCATCGGGCGGCAAAAAGAACGTGTATCTGCCTTTGTTTAAAAAGACGGAAGCACTTTCCGGCAAGCCTTTTTCCTTCAGGCTTTGAGCGAATGCTTTCAGCAAATCGTCTTTTCCGACTTCCAACGCCGCGCGCCTGACCGTGATTTTGACATTTTCGTTTTCGGGTTCCCAACGAATGCCGTGTTTCCGAGCCAGAGCCCTCAGCCAATCGGCATTAAGTTCCGCGTCTTTTCCCAACGAAGGTGCCGGTGCGGCGGCTTTGTTTTCCGTTTCTTCGTCCAACCCCGCAAACAAATCGCCCAGCAGGATATAATCGCCGTCAACCGATGCTTTTTCTCGCAAGGATACGGGCAATTCCATAAGGTCCGGGGCTTTTTTTTCGCTGTTTGCGGACAAAGCGGGTTCTTCGTCCCACAATCCGTCTCCCGCCGTTGCGTTATAAAAGGCGGGGACGCATAAAATCAGGGCAAAGAAAACACGCTTGAACATTTCGGAATGTCCTTAAAAAGTTAAGATTTCAGCTGGTTGATGGTTGACATCATCTGATCCGAAGTCGTGATGACTTTGGAATTCATTTCATAGGCGCGCTGAGCACTGACCAGTTCCGTGATTTCCGACACGACATTGACGTTTGAGTTTTCCAAGAAACCTTGCAACGTTGTGCCGAACCCCAAAGCTCCCGGCACATCGACGTTCGGGTCGCCCGACGCGTCGGTTTCGATAAAGAGGTTGTCCCCGATGGCTTCCAAGCCCGCTTCGTTGGGGAAGTTTGCGATTTCCAGCTGACCGACGTTGACCAGTTCCGTTTGTCCGTCGACTTTGACCCAGACTTCGCCCGAACCGTTAATCGTAATGCCCGTAACGTTTTCGGGGATGTTGATGCCGGGTTGAACGGCATAGCCGTCATGAGTAACCAGATCGCCGTCGGGGCTGAGCTGGAAGGAGCCGTCGCGGGTATAAGCCATGCCGCGGTCGCCGGGCAGTTCGATTTGGAAATAGCCGTTGCCCTGAATGGCCAGATCGAGAGTATTATCGGTGCTCAGAACCGTGCCGTGTTCGGAAATGCGGTAGACGGACGCCGTTTTAACGCCCAAACCCAGCTGTACGCCGGCGGGGACGATGGTTCCCGAATCGGAAGAGCT